>Ga0099824_1008978_pt1 | contig 12521 bp, 10 predicted proteins | sample SiratrowhiteBW_FD_76837 | JGI IMG/M metagenome (GOLD analysis project Ga0099824, IMG submission 76837) | Root nodule microbial communities of legume samples collected from California, USA - Siratro white BW | ecosystem: Host-associated > Plants > Roots > Nodule | place: USA: California... | reverse complement strand
CGAGACCTTCGATGAAGACCTCCTCGATCTGCCCCAGCAGGCGGCCGCCGCGCGCGATCGCGCCGGTCGAGCCGCTACCGCCGGCGCGCGAGCGCACCAGCCGCACCTTCAGCATGGTTTCCTCGACGATGGTGCCGACGTTGAGGCGATAGCTCTGCCGCACCTTGGGGTTGGCGACGCGCCAGCGGCCCTGCTTGTCCTGCTTGATGCGGGCGAAGCGCTCATAGGTCTTCAGCGCGTAGCCGCCGGTCGCGACGAACTCGACGACGTCGTGAAAATCCGCGCGCGCGAGATTTGCGTAGGGCGCGGCGGTTTTGACCTCCTGGTAAAGCTCGTCCGAGAGGAACGGCTCGCCGCAGGCGCAGCCGAGCACGTGCTGGGCCAGCACATCGAGCGCACCAGAGCGCAGCGGCGGCGTATCCTGTGCATTCTCTGCGATGGCGTCGATCGCAACAGAGCATTCCAGCACCTCGAAGCGGTTCGCCGGCACCAGCACGGCGCGTGAGGCCTCGTCGAAGCGATGATTGGCGCGGCCGATCCGCTGCATCAGCCGCGACGAGCCCTTCGGTGCGCCGATGTTGATGACAAGGTCGACATCGCCCCAGTCGACGCCGAGGTCGAGCGAGGAGGTGCACACCACGCCGCGCAACTTGCCGGCGGCCATCGCGTCCTCGACCTTGCGGCGCTGCGCGACGTCGAGCGAGCCGTGATGCAGTGCGATCGCGAGTCCATCGTCGTTCATGCGCCAGAGATCCTGGAACAGCATCTCCGCCTGGCTGCGCGTGTTGACGAACACCAGCGTGGTCTTGTTGCGCTTGATCAGCTCGTAGACCTCGGGCAGCGCATGACGCGCGCTGTGGCCGGACCACGGCAGCCGCTCCCGTGTATCGAGCATCTCGACGATCGGCGGCGCGGCGCCGCCGGCCATGACGACGTCGGCGGATGCGCTCGCACCGTCCGGCTGCGGCACCAGGACACGCGCGAGTTGCTCGGGCTCGGCGACCGTCGCCGAGAGCCCGATGGCGCGCAGCTCCGGCGCGATCTTCCAGAGCCGTGCGAGCCCGAGCGCCAGCAGATCGCCGCGCTTGGAGGTGACCAGCGCATGCAGCTCGTCGAGCACGACGCGCTTCAGCGAGGAAAACAGATAGGGCGCGTCGTCGGAGGCCAGCAGCAATGCGAGCTGCTCCGGCGTCGTGAGCAGGATATCCGGCGGATAGCGCCGTTGCCGCTGCCGCCGCGATACCGGCGTGTCGCCGGTGCGGGTCTCGATCCTGATCGGCAGCTCCATCTCGGCGACTGGCGTTTCCAGGTTGCGCGCGATGTCGACGGCCAGCGCTTTCAGCGGCGAGATGTAGAGCGTGTGCAGCCCGCCGGTGCGGCGGACCGAGCGGCCGGTGGAGATGAAGGATTTTCTCTGCTCGTCCGCAGCGCTTGCCGCGGACGTTCGCTCTCCGCTTGCGAGATCGTCAGTCCCCCTCCCCCTGAAAGGAGGAGGGCTGGGGTGGAGGTCAGCCGCTTGCTCCGTGCCTGCGGCTGACCCCCACCCGTCGCGCTCGACCGCGCTGGCGCGCGCCGCAGCGCGCCGACCTCCCCCTTTCAGGGGGAGGTGAACAGGGATACCGCGATCAGGTCCTTCTCCGCTGAGCTCCACCAACGTCGGCAGGAATCCGGCCAGTGTCTTGCCGGCGCCGGTCGGCGCGATCAGCAGCGCCGAGCGCAGCTCGCGCGCTTTCGCCAGCAGCGCAAGCTGGTGCTCGCGCGGCGACCAGCCGCGAGCGGCAAACCAGTCGCGAAACCGGCGCGGCAGCGGGTCGGCCGTTTCCGACGGCGTGACGGAGAAGAGATCGAGCGTCGACACGCCCAACAGGTAGGCGGTTCAGGCAGTTTCGTCGAGGGGCGGGCTGGATGGCAGCAGGTGGCACGGGACCACCGGTCTACCTCGCCCCGCTTGCGGGGAGAGGTCGGAATTCAAGCACCGCTTGAATTCCGGGTGAGGGGGCACAGCTCTTTTAACTCACACCGCCTAGTGGATAGAACCCCCCACCCCTGCCCTCTCCCCGCAAAGAGCGGGGAGAGGGAGAAGTTCAGCGCAAGACCTACTCCGTCATCGGCTGGCCGGAGAGGTCCCAGTCCCTGCCGTTGAAGATCGCGATGTAGAGCGTCTTCATCGGCGTGTAGTCGTCGGGCGTGTAGCTGTAGTTGATGCCGTCGAGGAAATAGGGCGAGTGGAAGCCGGCGAGCGACGTGGCGTGCTTCAGCACGTTGGCGCGGGTCAGGTCGTTGCCGCAGCGGCGCAGGATCTCCGCCATCGTCGCGGCCTGGCCGTAGCCGGCGAAGGCGATCGTGTTGTCGGGATCGATGTTCGGCAGATACTTCTTGCGCAGCTCCTCGAACGCGATCACGTCGGCGTCCTTCTCGTAGCGGGGCACGCCGACTTCCTTGTTGTAGCGGATTGCGACGATGTCCTTGGCGTTCTCCAATCCTGCGGCGCTGAGGATCGAGCGGCCGGTCGAGCCGGCCGACAACAGCTGCAGCGGCTTCCAGCCGAGCTCGGCGACTTTGCGGATCGACTGCGACGTCGCCTTGCCGGTGGTGATGTTGTAGAAGACATCGGCGCCCGACTTCGAGAGATTGATGAGCTGAGAATCGACCGTCGGATCGGTGAGATCGTAGGTCTGCTCCATGATCACCTTCGCGGTGCCGCCGGCATCGGCCAGCACCTTCTTGAAAGGACCGAGGAAGTCGCGGCCGAAATCGTCGTTCTGGTAGAGGATGCCGACCTTGGCATTCGGCTTCACGCTGACGACGTGCTTGGCCAGGATGCGCGCCTCGGTCGGATAGAGCGGCAGGCCGGCCATCGTCCATTTGAAGTTCTTCGGATCATTCCATTTCGAGGCGCCGGTATTGAGCAGCAATTGCGGCACGCCCTTGGAATTGAGGTATTTGTGCACGGCGGTCTGCGGCGCGGTGCCGAGCGAGCCGTAGAGCGCCAGCACCTCCTCCTGCTCGACCAGCCGTCGCGTCGCCTCGACGCATTTCGGCGCGCTGTAGGCGTCATCCATGGTGAGGAATTTGATCTTGCGGCCGTTGATGCCGCCCTTCTCGTTCAGCATCTGGAAATAGGCTTCGCCGACGCGCCCCAACACGCCATAGAGCGAGCCGGGGCCGGAATGCGGCACGGTCTGGCCGAGCTTGATCTCGGTGTCGCTCGCGCCGGGATCGTATGTCTTGTCCGCGGCCCGGACGAACGGCGCCGGCAGGACGGAGGCTGCGATAGCCGACAACGCGGTGGCGCCGAACTCGCGCCGTGTTTGCTTCTTCATTTTGGTTTTCTCTCCCTGGAGCGACAGCTCTCGCATTCCGCTTCGCGCCGGGCAAGCGGGAAGTCGCAAGCTCGCGACGCAATGCCGCGCGACGGCAAATGCGTAGCGTGTAGACTCAAGTTGTGGGACGCGAACACGGTTCTCTCTTCCCTTCTGATCTTGTGGGAGAAGGTGGATTCGATGCGACAGCATCGAAGCCGGATGAGGGTTTCTCTCCGCGGAAAAAACCCTTCACCCCGCTTCGCTGCGCGAAGCAGCCCTCTCCCACAAGGGGCGAGCGTGACAAGCGTCACGGCTTGATCGCGACGGCGACGAGCCCGGGGGCCGGAATGTTGTCTTCATTGCGCGCCGAGAGATCTTCGAGCTGCACCAATGTCAGACCGGCGGCAGCAACGGCCGCACGCACATAGGCCGCGCCGTGGGCGTAGCGCAGGCCTTCGCCGACGATCACGTCCTCGCCGTCATGGGTCTCGGTGGTGAAGGCCAGCACGCCGCCGGCGACCAGCACGCGTCTCGCCTCGGCGAGCACGGGCGCGAGATCGGCGACGTAAATCATCGCGTCCGCGGCGAGGACCAATTCAGCGCTGGCCTCGGGCTTGCTGCGGATGCCCTGCACCATGTCTTCGACCTCGAGCTCGGCATAGTGCCCGGTGGCCCGCGCCTTCTCGATCATGCGCGGCGACAGGTCGATGCCGATGAAGCGGTCGACATTCTTCGCGAAGGCGCCGGCCACGAGCCCGGTGCCGCAGCCGAGATCGATCGCGCGCTTGAAGAAGGCGGGCTTCCTCGCAGCGGCCCGCACCGAGACCACCGCCTTGAACAACAGCGCCGGGCCGCGATAGCCGAGATCACCGACCAGCGCGGCCTCGAAGCGCGGCGCATACTGGTCGAACAGCGTCCGCACATAGGCCGGCGGCATCGACGCCACGGCCCCCGCACCGAGATGCATCAGACGCAGGCCCGCGCCGTGGCGGTCCTCAGGGTCGGCATCGCGCGCGGCACGGAAGGCTGCGACCGCCGCCTCATCGCGGCCGAGCTGCCGGCGGATCTCGCCGAGGGCGAACCAGGCGGAAGCGAATTTCGGCGCGATCTCGACCGCCTGTTCGAGCAGTTCGGCGGCGGCGGGCAGATCGCCCTTCAATAGCAGGTCACGCGCGAACTCGAAGCGGCGGTCGGCAACAAGATCGCCGGAAGTCAGGAACAGGCGCGCAGGCATACGTCTCAAGAAACCGATCTTGCCATGGCCTGGTGCGGTCCCGCCCCCGATCGGGGAAGCGCCGGCCAGCCATCAAAGCAGTGACGTTTTCCGAAGATGGATGCGCGGGTCAAGTCTGCGCATGACGGTTAGATTCGCCAGATCAGTACCTATATACGGCCCATGCGCCCGCAAGACATCCTGATGCCCGTCCCGGCCGGGCTTTGCTGCAAGCCCGGCGGCTTCCATATCGATCCAGTCCGGCCGGTCGAGCGTGCACTGATCACCCACGGCCATTCCGATCATGCGCGCTCCGGCCATGGCGCGGTGCTTGCCACCCAAGAGACGCTCGACATGATGCGGCTGCGCTACGGCGACAATTTCGCCGGCTCGACCCAGGCGATCGCTTACGGCGAGGAGATCAGGCTCGGCGACGTCACGGCCACGTTCCACCCGGCGGGCCACGTGCTGGGCTCGGCGCAGATCGCGGTGACCTGCAAGGACACGAGGATCGTCGCCTCGGGCGACTACAAGGACGCACGCGATCCGACCTGCGTGCCGTTCGAGCTCGTGCCCTGCGACGTCTTCATCACCGAGGCGACCTTCGGGCTGCCGGTGTTCCGCCATGGCGATGCGGCCCACGAGGTGAACAAGCTTTTGGACTCGGTGAAGCTGTTTCCGGAGCGCGCGCATCTGGTCGGCGCCTATTCGCTCGGCAAGGCGCAGCGCGTGATCGCGTTGCTGCGCGAAGCCGGCTACGACGCGCCGATCTATCTGCACGGGGCGATGGAGAAGATCACCTATTACTATCAGGAGCGCGGCGTCCCGCTCGGCGAGCTCCGGCCCGCGCGCGGCATGAAGAAGGCCGACCTTGCCGGCACCATCACGCTGGCGCCGCCGAGCGCGACTTCCGATATCTGGACGCGGCGCTTCCCCGACCCCGTCACCGCCTTCGCCTCAGGCTGGATGCGCGTGCGCGCGCGGGCCCGACAAGGGGGCGTCGAGCTGCCGCTGGTGATCTCCGATCACGCCGACTGGGACGGGCTGACGGCAACAATTGCCGCGACCGGCGCCGGCGAGATCTGGGTCACCCACGGCCAGGAAGACGCGCTGGTGCATTGGTGCAAGACCAACGGCCTTGCGGCGCGGCCGCTCGACCTCGTCGGCTATGGCGACGAGGACGAAGGCGAGACGGCGGCGCTGACCGGCGAGGCTCAGCCCGCCGGCAGGGCAACATCATGAACCGCTTCGCTCAATTGCTCGACCGCCTCGCCTACGAGCCCGGCCGCAACAACAAGATCAAGCTGCTCTCAGCCTATTCCCGCGACACCGAGGACCCCGATCGCGGCTACGCGCTGGCGGCGCTGACCGGCGCGCTGTCGTTCAAGCACGCCAAGCCGGGTTTGATCCGCGACCTGATCACCGAGCGCGCCGATCCCGTGCTGTTCGGCTACTCCTATGACTACGTCGGAGATCTGTCGGAGACGGTGGCGCTGATGTGGCCGAAGGCTGGAGTAAATTACGCCCAGTCTTTGCTGGGCCACCCCTCTCCCCGGCCCTCCCCCGCAAGGGGGGAGGGAGCCCAACCGTCGTGCTCACCTCACATCGACATTGAAGGAATTGACGTCAGTGAGGGACGCACCGGTGGATGGGTTCCCTCCCCCCTTGCGGGGGAGGGGCAGGGAGAGGGGTACCGCGGGCGAGATGCTAGAGAAACTCCGTGCGCCCACAACAACCCGCCTCCTCCCACCCTCACCGAGGTCGTCACCACATTGCGCACGCTCGGCAAGGCGGAGCTGCCGGCGCAGCTTGCGCGCTGGTTGGATGAGCTCGACGAGACCGGACGCTGGGCGCTGTTGAAGCTCGTCACCGGCGCGATGCGGATCGGGATCTCGGCGCGGCTCGCCAAGACCGCGGCGGCTGCGCTCGGCAATAAGGACCCGCACGAGATCGAGCTGATCTGGCCAGGGCTGTCACCGCCCTATCTCGATCTGTTCGCCTGGCTTGAAGGCCGCGGCGCCAAGCCGATCAATCGTGATCCTGCGCCGTTCCGCCCGGTGATGCTGGCGCATGCGATCGAGGATGCGGATTTCGCCAGTCTCGACGCCGCCGATTTCAGCGCGGAATGGAAATGGGACGGCATCCGCGTGCAGGCGGTGTCCGGCCGCGACGAGCACGGCCACATCCAGGCGCGGCTCTATTCGCGCACCGGCGAGGACATTACCGGCAGCTTCCCGGACCTCGTGCCGTCGCTGCATCTGCCCGGCGCGATAGACGGCGAACTGCTGGTGCTGCGCGACGGCCGCGTGCAGACCTTCAACGTGCTGCAGCAGCGGCTGAATCGCAAAGTGGTCTCGCCGAAGCTGATCAAGGAATTCCCGATCCATCTGCGTGCCTACGATCTGCTCGGCGACGACGAGAACGATCTGCGCGAGCTGCCGTTCGTCGAGCGCCGCGCGCATCTCGAGGCTTTCATCGCCAAGCTGAACGACCCGCGCATCGATCTGTCGCCGATGATTCCGTTTGCGAGCTGGCCCGAGCTCGCGGCGGCGCGCGCCGATCCGCGCAGCGCCGGCGCGGGCGAGGATGCCGATGCGGTCGAGGGCGTGATGCTGAAGCGGCGCGATGCGCCCTATCTGCCGGGGCGCCCGAAGGGACCGTGGTGGAAGTGGAAGCGCGATCCGCACATCATCGACGCCGTGCTGATGTATGCGCAGCGCGGTCACGGCAAGCGCTCGTCGTATTATTCCGACTACACGTTCGGTGTCTGGCCCGACGGCGATGAGCTGGTGCCGGTCGGCAAGGCCTATTTCGGCTTCACCGACGAGGAGCTGTTGCAGATCGACCGCTTCGTCCGCCGCAACACGACGGAGAAGTTCGGGCCCGTCCGCCATGTGGTGCACGAGCCGGATGAAGGTCTGGTGCTGGAGGTCGCCTTCGAGGGATTGCAGCGCTCGTCGCGTCACAAATCCGGCGTCGCGATGCGCTTCCCGCGCATCAATCGTCTGCGCTGGGACAAACCACCGCGCGAGGCCGATCGGCTGGAGACGCTTGAACGGCTGTTAATGAGCATGACAGGAAATTAAATCCCGCCGATGCATGGCTGCCATTGATCGCGGTTCCCGGGTTCCCCATCTGCCCGCCCGTGACATATAATGCGCGGCGATTCCGCAAGGAGACAGTGATGCCCAACGACGTCCGGGATTTGCCGGCCAGCCAGAACGACGGTCTGTACCGCTTCCTCGGCGGATCGCCGGTTTCGGTGGCGTTCCGGCTGATTCTGCTGTCGATCCTCGTCGGCGTCGTACTGGCCGCGATCGGCTTCGATCCCTGGAATATCCTCTACAGCATTCGCAAGCTGTTCCAGAATATCTGGGATTTCGGCTTCGACGCGATCAACTGGGCCTGGCGCTACTTCCTGCTTGGCGCCGTGGTCGTGATTCCGGTCTGGCTGCTGTCGCGCCTGTTCGGCGCGCCGCGCGGCCGCTGATCGAGGGGGAGCGCTGGCAGCCGATGCAATTGCGATTTGTCGGCTGCGGCGATGCGTTCGGCTCCGGTGGCCGCGTCAACACCTGCTTTCATCTCACGGGCGAGCGCGCCAATCTGCTGATCGATTGCGGCGCGTCCTCGCTGCCCGCGATGAAGCGGCTCGGTATCGACCGCGACGCGATCGACCTGATACTGATCACGCATTTCCACGGCGATCATTTCGCCGGCCTGCCGTTCCTGCTGCTCGATGCGCAGTTCTCCCGCCGCACCCGGCCGCTCACCATCGCAGGGCCCCAGGGCATCGCGACCAAGCTGCCACAGGTGATGGAGGTGATGTTCGAGCATTCGTCGAAGACCAGGCAGCGCTTCGATCTCTCGGTGGTCACGCTCGAGCCCGAGCAAGTGAGCCGCTTCGGCGATGTGACCGTGACGCCCTACCCGGTCGTGCACGGCGAATCCGGCGGGCCGTTTTTGGCCTATCGCATCGAGGCGGAAGGCCGCATCATCACCTACAGCGCCGACACCGAATGGACCGACACGCTGATCCCGGCCGCCCAGAACGCCGATCTCTTCATCGCGGAAGCCTATACCTACGACAAGATGGTCAAGAACCATCTCAGCCTGAAGTCGCTGGAAACGCATTTGCCCGCCATCAACGCCAGGCGCGTCGTGCTCACCCATATGAGCGACGACATGCTCGGCCGTGTCGGCGAACTGCCCTATACCGCGGCCAGCGACGGCATGACGCTCGACCTCTGACCATGCACGCACCCGTTCATCCCAAGATCACGACACGCCAGGTGTTCGCCATCGCCGGCCCGGCGATGGTCGCCAACCTGACGACACCGCTGATCGGCATCGTCTCGACCACGGCGATCGGCCGGCTCGATGACGCCGCGCTGCTCGGCGGCGTGGCGATGGCCTCCGTCATCTTCGACTGCCTGTTCTGGCTGTTCGCGTTCCTGCGCATGAGCACGCTGGCCTTCACCGCGCAGGCGCAAGGAGCAGGCGAGACGCAGGAGTTCGCCGCGATCCTGGTGCGCGGCTTCATCGTCGCCGGCCTGATCGGCATAACCTTGATCGCGCTGCAGGTGCCGCTGGCGGCTGTTACGTTCAGCGTGATGGGCGGCAGCGAGGGCGTGACGCACGCGGCCAGGACCTATTTCATGATCCGGATCTGGTCGGCGCCATTGGCGCTCGGCAACTACGTGATCCTCGGCTGGCTGGTCGGACAGGCCCGTCCCAATCTGGCGTTGATGCTGCAGATCGCGATCAACTTGATCAACATGGCGGCCACCGTGCTCCTGGTGCTGGTCTATGGCGCAGGCATCGCGGGTGCTGCGATCGCCGCCGTGCTGGCGGAGGCGACCGGCTTCGCACTCGGCATCGTGGCGGCGTGGCGTCTGACCGGAGGCGGCTTCGCGGTGCCGCGTGCCACGCTGTTCGATCGCGCCAAGCTGACGCGGATGCTGGCGGTCAACCGCGACATCATGATCCGCACGGCGGCGCTGATCATCGTGTTCCTGTTCTTCACCGCGAAGGGCGCACGCGAAGGCGACGTGACGCTGGCCGCGAATTCGGTGTTGAACAACTTCCTGCTGGTCTCGGCGTTCTTCCTCGACGGCCTCGCCAACGCCGCCCAGCAGCTCTGCGGCCGCGCCTTCGGCGCACGCGACGCGAGGGGCTTTGCCGATTCGACCCGGCTGGTGCTGCTATGGGGGATCGGCTTCGCGCTGGTTGTCTCGGTGCTGTTTGCACTGTTCGGCCCGACCCTAATCGACCTGATGACGACCAGCGACGGCGTCCGCCAGAGCGCGCGTGACTTCCTGCTATTCGTGATCCTGGCACCGCTGCCCGGCGTGTTCGCGTTCGGCTTCGACGGCATCTATGTCGGCGCGACCTGGGCGCGCGAGATGCGCAACCTGATGCTGGCCTCGCTTGCGATCTTCCTCGTCACTTGGTGGGCGTTCAGCGCGTTCGGCAACGCCGGGCTCTGGACGGCGCTGCTCGGCTTCTACGTCGCGCGCGGCGGGCTGCAGGGACTGCGCTATCCGGCGATGCTGAGAAAGACGTTCAAGCCTGCGTAGCATTTGTAACCCGGATGCAGCGAAGCGAAACCCGGCGCCGGTGCACGCGGCGAATCTTGATCCCGGATTACGCTTCGCTCTATCCGGGCTACAGGCGCCTATCGCACCGGCCAGTCTTCGGCGGTGATGGTCGCGGCATCGGCGCCGACGATTTCGGACAGCGAGTCGCGCCCGGTGCGCAGCAAGGTCGAGGAGAGATCGCGCTTGATATCGTCGATCAGCCCGACGCCTTTATAGACCAGCGACGAATAGAGCTGGATCAGGCTGGCACCGGCGCGGATCTTGGTCAGCGCGGCGCCCCCCGAGTCGATGCCGCCGACACCGATCAACGGAAAGGCGCCTTCGACGCGCACATAGGTTTCGGCCACCATCCGCGTCGACAGGCGGAACAGCGGACGGCCCGATAGGCCGCCCTGCTCATTGGCCCGGCTTTCCTCACGCAAGGTCGCGGGGCGCGCCAGCGTGGTGTTGGCGACGATCATGCCGTCGACCCGGCGCGAACGTGCGATGTGCACGACGTCGTCGAGCTCGGCGAGGCTGAGGTCCGGCGCGATCTTGAGCAGAACAGGCGAATCGCCGGCGTTCCTGCGCACCCGCTCGCGGGTATCGATGACCCGCGACAACAGGTCGTCGAGCATGGCCGATTGCTGCAAATTGCGCAGGCCCGGCGTGTTCGGCGAGGAGACGTTGACAGTGAAGTAGCTCGCGACCGGCGCGAAAGTCTCGATCAGCTTGACGTAATCGGCGATGCGATCCGGCGAATCCTTGTTGGCCCCGACATTGACGCCGATGACGCCGCCGAGGCTGGCGCGCGCGGCAAGCCGCCGCAGCACGGCCTCCGCGCCGTCATTGTTGAAGCCCATCCGGTTGATCACCGCCTCGTCGCGCTCCAGCCGGAACAGCCGCGGCCGCGGATTGCCGCTCTGAGGGCGCGGCGTCACCGAGCCGATCTCGACAAAGCCGAAGCCGAGCCGCAGCAAGGCGTCGGGCACCTCCGCGCTCTTGTCGAAGCCCGCCGCCATCCCGATCGGGTTCGGAAAGTTCAGGCCGAAGGCGCGCACCGCGAGCTTCGGATCATCCGGCCGCTGCCTGATCGGCGGCAGCAGCTTCAATCCCTGGATTGCCATGCGATGGGCATCTTCGGGATCGAACCAGCGCAGCAGCGGCAGCGAGAAAGTGTCGAAGGCGCGGATCACGGCTTGAGCTCCGGAACGTCGTGACCGCCATCGGACCGCGCGCGCAGATCGAGGATGTCGACCACCGCGCCGAGGTCGAGTTCGCCATAGAGATGCGGGAACAGCTCGTTGTTGCGCGACCGCTCCCAGCGCAGGGCGTCGCCCAGTGCGTCCGCATCGACCGCGACCAAGAACAGGCCGGTCTGCCCGAAGAAGTGCTTGCGCGCGGTCTCGGCGACTTGGGACGCGGTGGAGAAGTGAATGAAGCCGTCGCGTTTGTCGTCCGCACTGCCCCGATACACGCCCTGCCGCTCGGCCTCGCGCCAGGCCGAGGCAGGGGTGATTTTGTAGATCATAGGCACGTGCCGGCCTTCCCTTTTGTCCTTGAGTCTCTTGGGGTTTTGTCCGGTTTGGGGCGGTGGCCCCAGATGCCACCGGGCGAGCCAGCGACCGTATCGGCGGCGGCGCAACTCAAGCGGCGCCGTGCAACACCGCAGCAGAATTGCGGACGATGCCCGTTTTGGGGTAATAATTCCTAGGTCTCCACACCGGATCCTCGCGATGGCCAAACAGCCGAAAGCCGCTCGACCGCTGACCCACAGCCAGGTCTGGGCCGCCCTCGACCGGCTCGCCGAACGCGCTGGCCTGTCTCCCTCAGGTCTCGCCAAGCGCTCCGGCCTCGACCCCACCACCTTCAACAGGTCGAAGCGCATCACCGGTGATGGCCGCGAACGCTGGCCGTCCACCGAATCGGTCTCCAAGGCGCTGGCGGCGACCAATTCCAGCATGGAAACCTTCGTGCAGTTGCTCGGCGACGGCGGACGCGGTGGCGGCCAGTCGGTGCCGCTGATCGGCTTCGCCCAGGCCGGCGCCGGCGGCTATTTCGACGACAGCGGCTTTCCCTCCGGCAAGGGCTGGGATGAGGTGGCGCTGCCCGCGACCAACGACGAGCATGCCTATGCGCTGGAGATCGAGGGCGATTCGATGAAGCCGGCCTTTCGCGAGGGCGACATCATCGTGGTCTCGCCGGGGACCCCGATCCGCCGCGGTGATCGCGTCGTCGTGCGCACCACAGGCGGCGAGGTGATGGTCAAGGAGCTGAGGCGGCGCACGGCCAAGGTGCTGGAGCTCGCTTCCCTCAATCCGGCGCATCCTGACCGCACGCTCGAGGCGGACCAAGTCGAGTGGATCGCGCGCATCGTATGGGCAAGCCAATAAGTAGGGCGAGCCGACGGCCGCATAATCAGTGTCG
>Ga0099824_1008974_pt1 | contig 12525 bp, 4 predicted proteins | sample SiratrowhiteBW_FD_76837 | JGI IMG/M metagenome (GOLD analysis project Ga0099824, IMG submission 76837) | Root nodule microbial communities of legume samples collected from California, USA - Siratro white BW | ecosystem: Host-associated > Plants > Roots > Nodule | place: USA: California... | reverse complement strand
TCTTTTTCTTTCTTTTTTTCTCCTTTTTTTTTTTTTTTTTTTGTTTCGTGTGTGTTTCTTTTTTTTTTTTTTCTCCTTTTTTTTTTTTTTTTTTTTTTTTTTTTGCCTCCTCTCAAATAACCTTCCTCTCTCCTTAAAAAGAGGAAAAACACACACCTAAGACATAGAGAGAGATAGATATAGAGAGCAGGAGAACCCACTAAGCGTGCAAATAAAAGACTTAAAGCAAAGGTAGATTGCAATCCCGTGCTATTATAGCTCCCTCCACCTTTGCTTTTCGAGTGTTTTTTTTTCTCCCTCCCTTTCTCTTGGTGGGGTTTCCATTGAGCTGTGATAATACTTGTGTTCCTCCTACTGCTACCTTAACCTATCCACCGTTTTGCAGTGCCCAAAACCTTTTAAGGTTACATTGTAGGTCCTTCTGTCTTTCGGCTCAGAGTTTCTCACACACCAAATAAGTTTGCCTACCAAGAAGCTGTCTTTTTTTTTCACAACTCCAAGATGTGGTATTTAGCTGATTTAAGCTGTGGTTAGACCTGTAAGAATCTCACCTCTCCATTTTTTCATCTGTTATATAAAACAAGACAGTTGTTTTCAGTCTCTTGTGTTTTTGTCTGTGACCTGTGTTTTATCTGTGGTTGCATGAAACAGTTTTGCATATATATATCTGGTGAGTAGTGTTTGAGCAAGGTGGAATCTTCCTTTTGAGCGTGGTGTGAACTAGCGATGGATGAAAGGTCAAGAATCGAGTTATCTCCTCAGCTGTTAGATTTGATCCCAAACGAGAGAGAGTGGCAGATGAACAGAAACGAAGGAAAGTCCTCAGAGGAGAGAAAGCTTGAACTGAGGCTAGGTCCACCTGGTGAGGACTGGTCTCTCGGTGGTAAAATGAAGAACAGCAACGCAGAAAGAGAAGAGTCTCTTCTCTCTCTTGGCTGCTTCCCTTCCAACATGTCTCATGCAATGCTCAGCCCCAACAATGGGTTCCAAAGCAAGGCCTCTCCATGGCCAAACTACCACCACCAGGGTAACAACAAACCCTCTTCACCGTTTCTTCAGTTCCCATCAAAAGATGCTTCACAAAAGGTGGTAGAGTTGCAGAATGGTTGCGGTGGGGGTGATGGCAAAGTGTTCTCTCCCTCTTCTGCAAATACAGCTGTGTCCCAGCCCAACACCTCTCAGAAAAGGTACTCTACCTTTTCTTTCTTGTATCCATGTTTTGTTACTTTTCGACAGAGGATATTCAATCCCAGAGTCACGTTGTTTCATATATTTTTTGGTGTGGTCCATGCAAACTACACTCTGCGACCCTTCTTTCTACTTGTTACCATGTGATAGATCTGGTGTTTCACATCCCTTGTTGCACGTTTAAGTGAAAGAAATAACTATTGAGTTTTCCATCATTAATTACCATTTATATGGTTATCCTCATCCAAAGAAAAAAATGGGAAGGGACAATTTTTAAGCTTTGATCTCCCTGTACTCTGTACTAGCCGTATTTGTTCTGCTATACTTCCTTGCCATGTTCTCCCAGATATGTCCACATCGGTTTTTTGGTGCTATCTGTCATTTATTATGCGCCTTCCTTATCTTTCTTGAGGTTTGACATTGGCATGTGAACATCTGACCCTGTCTCTATTTCCCTCTCTTTAATTTCTTTCGCCCCTCGTGGGGAAAGCCTATTTTTAAGCATTAAGTAATTGTGAATTTGATGAGTGATGACAGGGTTGTGGTAGTGTGGTAACTAGTGTGAGGTCTTTAGCCCCACCTCATCCTTTTGTTTTTTAACTTTTAGCCTCGTTCATACCAGTTTCACTGTTCACTTTCATGCCTAATTTGACATTTTCCTTGTGGACCCTCCGCAAACAGAACTGCTCCCGCTCCAGTGGTGGGGTGGCCCCCAATTCGTTCCTTCAGGAAGAACCTTGCAAGCAGCAGCTCTTCTAAGCCACCGACTGAGTCACAGCCTGAGCAGCATCATAACAAGGTTGCTGGTAAAAAACCTGTTGACAACTATGGTGGTAAAGGTTTGTTTGTCAAGATCAACATGGATGGAGTTCCAATAGGGAGAAAAGTGGACCTCAATGCTTACGACAGCTACGAAAATCTCTCTTCTGCTGTGGACGAGCTTTTCAGAGGTCTTCTTGCTGGTAATTCTGTGACAATAATTCAAGGTTCTGCACATGTGGTCAACTAAATCACAGTTTTTAATTCTCTTTTTTACATGATATAAATCTTCCTCGTGTGGAATTTTTCTTGTTTACTATTAATTGATTGCTACCCAACCAGTAGTGAAAACAAGCAATTTTTTTAAATTTAAGACTTGTATGCACTTGGGGGTTGGCTCCATTAATTCAACATTTAATGCTTACGGTCAATCTGATTCACCAAACAATTTATTTAATATAGTTTCTGAATGGCCCTTTAGACAAACTCGCTTTCAAATTTTGTTTTTCCACGCTTTTCTTCAATCCCTTATTGTCAAGAAGGAAACTTGGTGAAGTTATCTGATTTTTGTCTTTTCCTACTGCTGTTCAGCTCAAAGAGATTCCTCTGCTGGTGGAGTTAACAACAAGCAGGAGGAAGAGAAAGCAATCACGGGCTTATTGGATGGGAGTGGAGAGTATACTCTTGTTTATGAGGATAATGAAGGAGACAGGATGCTTGTTGGGGATGTGCCATGGCAGTAAGCATCTTATTATCACTATCAATCTTGTGCACCATTATTTAATTCACTATTATAATTGTGAGGATTTGCATTTTGATCTCAAAACTGTAATAGATCTTTAGTTAGATTCCCTGTGGTTAACAATTACTATATATTTATATCAAACACCCTTTTAGCCCATAGTTGTGAATAAATCCGAAACAATACATGCCATGGCATGTTTGTTGTTTCACATGATAACACCTGTACCGCTGTCTCCTATTGGAAATACAAATAAATTATAAATTAAATGGCGCAATTAGCTTTTCCCTTTGATGTTTTTTTATTGATTTAGTGATTGGTACCAAAGATAATTTTATTCTATGTTTCTCTTTAATGTTTTTTAATTGATTTAGTGATTGGTACCAAAGATAATTTTATTCTATGTTTTTCTTTAATGTGTGCATATGCTTGGCAGCATGTTTGTATCAACAGTGAAGAGGCTACGAGTGTTGAAGAGTTCAGAGCTTTCTGCCTTTACACGTGAGTTTTTTATCTTCTTTTTCACTTCCCTCTCTTTGTTACTGTTGTGATTGAAAATTGAAGACGTGCATGTTGTTTCAGTAGGCAGTAAGCAAGAGAAGATATCACTTGAGTCAGCAATGAAATGAGCAGCAGTTTGAGATTTTGTTTCCCTGCTGAAACTTGAAGACTCCTATGTTTTGGTTTTTTTGTCTGGTGAAGATCATGAAGCTACTTGCGTACATTACAACTAAGTAATGTGTTGCATATATCTTTTTAATTTTGGATGAAGATTTGAAATGTTTATGGATTGTATAAATAGGGAAGGGAAACTTCAGCGATGATATGTGTACGAATGTTGAATGATGTACTGTTGAGTAACCATTAACTTGTTTATGGTTTGTATTTTGAAGTCCCTTTTGTAACTGGGGTTTCTCAATGTCTTAACAATTTCAAATCGTCATGTTAAGGATCCAAATTTGGCAAACCTGTACAAATGTTTTTTTAACCAACATTTAGAAAAATCTGTACTTCAGATAAAAAAACCTGAAACAAAGTTCAATCTGCTTCTTGTTCATGCGGAGCACCATCATTTTCATAACACACTTTCTTATTTTTAACACATCAGAATCATTTTTTCTTATGTTTGAAATTCCACCTTTTCATCTCTCTAGCAATGGCAGGAGCTTTTTGTGGTTAGTCTCAAATGTGCTTAGATATTACTATTTCGGAAGCTAAATTTCGAGATTTGGAAAATGTTATTATTCTTAATACAAAGTGGAAATTAGTTTATCAAATTACATTAATTGTAGCATTAAGTTTTTTATTAAATTATAACAGAAATGGGCCGGGTTAAATCTAATTCAAATAGTTGTTAGTTAGAAGCTTGAGGCACATAAAAAGCTATTTTTGGAAGAAGTATCATTACCATTTTTATACAATTTCTAAATTGAAATTATGATGCATTGGTTAGTAGAATGAAGAATGGTGTGTGTGTGTGTGTGTGAACAGTGGAGTAGGCAAAGGATGTTAGATGAAAGAATTAATGATAGTGTAGGAAGCAATACTAGGAAATAGTGATGCCAAAAAGAGATGGTCAAAGAGCATTGCATGTTTGGGGAAGAATCAATCAATGGTCAGTGTCGTTGGGAGGTGCCTAACTTGGATGGCTGGGTGACTAAAAATGAGAGTAGGTTTAGTGTTATGCGAGGGTGTGGCTAAGCTTATCCTCTAAAGGGGACAAATAGACAGCTACATTCTTTAACTTTGCGTGACTTAAGTGCTTATGTGCGTGTGTGTTGTCCCTAACCGGAGTTGGTGAAATCTAGGGGTTGACCCTTCATCTTTATAAACTTGCCAAAACCCAATTACCACACCTTTTGTGCTTTTGGTCAAACCAATTATCACACCCAAAACAAACACAAACATCCTTTGTTTCTTTCTTTGAATTGGATAATTCCTGGCCCAACTTATAAGACCCAGAAACCTATTTCTATACCATTACCGTTTTAATTAGAATTAGTCCATCTTCTGCATTAATGGAACACTCTTATACGTAAATGGGTTAACAGCCTAATTCACACACAAAGATAGGATGGTTCCAAAAGTGCAATTGATTTCGAGTTAATGCCAATTACAAACAGGCTACAGGGGTCACAGTTTCCGATGTGAGATAATATGAAAACATATCTTAGTAAAATATTAATAATTAATAAACAAATTATATTTATTACTCTTTTAAATCGTTGAATTAAGTTTAAATTAGTATCGATGATATGTTACTTTCGTTATCAATCTCGTTACCTTCAAGACTGTCTTATCTTTTATATTTTTTAATAATTTATTTTTCCATTCTTCAAACCTTTCTTTCCATCTTGTCTTTTCACGGTTGGATTCAAACATAGGTTTAAGCTAAGAGGTTGATCAACCTCTTTTACTGGTTCAGAATTGGCCATATAATTTCTTTAATCGTGGCCATTATAACACTGATGAAGATATCTGACATTGAGTCTGTATATGGTGAATGTCCATGCCCACAAATAATAAATGCAACTTTCTGAAAAAACAACAATATATTTTATGAGGGTTCAAAATCAAACTGATACAATAAAAACAATTGAAACCAATGAAAAAAGAGAGTGAAAAACGGCTATTTTTTTTTTTTCCATTTGCTTTCTCAAGTATAATTTTCAATTTGTAATTGATCTACTTGACTAAGACTTGCAGTAAGTATATCTTAACAACCAACTAAATACAATAAAGAGGACGTGTTAACTTTTAAGTTTATTCAACAGTTAGTTTGTCATTAATTATCTTCAAATTATTATTCTTTTAATTTTCATATAGAGTCTAATTTAATTAAATAAATGTTAACCAGTCAGTTTCAACATAATCTTATGAGTAGAATAGTTTATCTTCTTTCTGTAGTACTAAGTGAAGAAAAGATTCATTAGAACTAACTAACTAACAAAAAAAATCTAATTAAAAATTAATTAAAATTAAACAAACATTTAATAAAACATAAATTATTATAGAAAATTTAAGAACAAAATTTTATTATAAAAAAATCTCAAAATTTAGTGTTGAAACTATAAAAAGATCAATCAATCTAAAAGAGTTTAGCTAGGAAAAATAAAAAAAGTACAACAAATAGAATAAGAAAACTAAAGAAACTATTATGCTTTATTTTTTGAACATGTTTCCATACATTGCTTCTTTTTTTCGTGTTATTTTTTTATAGGTTTTTTTTTTTCAAGGATCTCGTAATTATATTTTATTTTAGACATTGTTCACGTATTCTTAATATTTAACTTTATAGAATTCTTAGAATTTTGTTTCTAGTTTTGTTAAAAATTCTATCTTCTTCGTACTTTTATAAATGATTTGCTTCCAATTTTGGTTATGAAATATTACAGATTTTATTTTCTAATTCTTCATTCATATTTAGTTTCTGTAGAAAATACATTGCACATTAAACTTTTTGCTTGATTAAGCTCACTCGTAATTATAGACGTTTTCTTTAGACAGACTATCAAACCACTATCAAATCATCTAATTTATATTATTCGATTCAGACTTTTTGTACATCTTCGTCTTCATTACACTTTATTTTGTTAATGTGCTTTCTTCACTCGAGTTTTGATAGATGATTAGTTTACTCTATGCAACCACTAGATCCTTTGCTCTATGTAATTACTAAAGAGTTTAATCACCTAGTGCATGTAACCTTTAGAGTGGCTACTACAACTAAAAATACAATATTATTATAAATAACAATTAATACTTAAATAAACTCAACTAATGAATCTTAATTAAAATAGTAGATTTATTATTGATTAGAAGAAAAATTATAATTAATATTTCTAATTACGAGTAAATTATGCTTATCAAATGTTAAATGCAAAATCAATAAATGCACCTTATGCACAAATTTTAATATAACTGCACAATTGTCACTGCACATATAGTGCATGTTGTTTGTTGTTATATGCCTAATTTAGAAAAGATTCATTCCTAATTTAGAAAAGATTTATTGGCAAGCGGTAAAGTGATTCTCAAGTACTTGAAGAGTTCAACAAATAAGTTTAGTGTATGGAAGAAGAATACATGGTAGATATGTTATTGAATTCTCTAATTTTTTTTTTTTATGTTGGTAATATTGATTGTGGAATGTTATTGGCACATTATATTTTCACACTTAATTAGAGTATAGGTAGTGTTATTAGTTAGTGTATAACTTTATAGTCCATTGTTGTCATGCCAACTCCAGAGAGATAGCATGTATGTATGGTAGTTACAAAAATAGTGAAAGAAAAATTATAATTTAAAGCTTTTGTTGGTGATCTTGGTATAAACAAAAAAACATTACAATATATTGTGATAATCTAATTTAAGAACCAAATTTTGTCCTTATAATTTTTCTTCTTTTAGGTAATAACAAATATTCTTTTTATAACCAAGTATATTTATTATGGTTATATTTTTATGTGGAATACTATCTTTGCATAACATAATATAAAATAGTTATTCAGATATTATAATTAGTATATCATTTTAGTTGATTTTGGTTTATAGTTTATAATGAAATAAATAAAATAAATAAATATCCTAATAGGATACATGTATAGCTTGAAAATGTGTCATCAATTACATATCATAAAACAAAACAATTAAAAATTAAAACAGTTTATTTTGTTTTATAAACTAAACACAATTAACCAACTTTAATTGTTATCGCGTCTGTAAATGATTATTTATGTTTACTATTATATATAAAAGTCAATGATGGTGTCAATACCCTAAATATAATTCTTATTGAAGAATAAATAACTATTAGAAAAATTATCTTGAAGAGCGTTAAGGATTATATGCGATAATTAAAAAAATGTTATTGCAATTTCCTTTCACAAATGTGAATTTTAAACTATTAGTAACAAATATAATTTAGTCGAAAATATTTTCTAGTAATAAATTTAATTTATAAAATTTAATTGATTTCTTTAGTGTTATTTTTAATTAAAATGAAAGTTCTATGATAGTAATTTGTATAATAAAAAAATCATTTGAAAGGTCAGTACGTCAGTTCTCTTCTTTTGTATATAAGTCATTAGTTAGTCAAAATTTCAATTTCAATATAAAGAAGAACATAAAAAAGCAAAATAACTAATGAAAATATGACTTTAGTAATCTTATAAGTTACAACTTACAATAATTGTTTAGTTTTCTTTCTTATTTGTTTATAGAAACAACTTATGAATAGTTTTTTTATATTATAAGCACTTAACGAACACTTAATTCATTGTCTGAATAAGTTTTACAAGAAATACTTTTTAAGATATGCAAATGTGAAAGTAAAATTTGTATACGTTAAATTTTTTTTACAACTCACCTTTGGGAGAAATTAAATGAAAAAGCCATGTAAATTAAAATACACAAGTGATTTTAAGTTATAAAGATAACTAATTTTTTACCTTCGTATTTTCTTTTTGTAGAGGTTATTGTAAGTAAATCAAACAACTAGTGTTATCAACCAACTGATAGAAATATTATTATTTTGAGCAATTATATAATTAAGAACTTAACAGAAATTAAGTAGTATTATTTTCTACGAGAGTTTTTTTTTTTCCTGGAGTATTTTAACATTATTTTATTTATCTCTATATGAATATATATTTTATTTTCTTTCCAACTCATACTTACATCCCTTAATGGTAAAGGATTTAAATTTTGGCTACCCCTTTGAATATACAATAAAAACATGTTAACAAGGGAATCGTTTTTAGTTATTGAATCTGAGGATTAATATAATGTTAAAAAAAAAAAAAGAGTGACAAACTTGCTTGCAGTAAAGTTACTTTTACCTTTAAATAAACTCAATTATAACTTGTCACTTGTAATATTGCATTAAGTACGTGAACTAGCAAGTTGATCAGGAGTTAATTAACTGTAATATAATATCGCCAATTGAGATATAAAGAAAAACCATATAATTAGTGGCGTAAAATTTGAGCAAAAATTGATTCAATATGTGATTACTGCATGAAAACAAAGGCTAGTTACACAAAAGAGGGGGAAAATCTTTTTAATGAATCGCACGTGTATTAGCGACAGAAAGGAAAGAAATCAAATGAGTTGGTCTTATTCTTTCAAAAAGACTGTGTTCTTTTCTTCTTGAAAATTCTTTAAATTACACTATTCTTCTAGTCTTAATATTTACAAAATCTTTAATAGACAAAGTTTGTGTTTTTGGTTTATTTTAAATTAAAATGAACTTCCATGCATTTTTTTTTTATCAACAACTAGTTTCTAACTTCTAGTATAAATTTTGAAAATTTAAAAAATGAAATTAAATCTTTAATCAAATTTTCAATGCAATAATAATATGTTTTTAAAACTTCATTTCGTATTTCGAAGTTTCAAAATCATTATTACTAGTATTTTAATTCCTATCTCTACATAAGTTATAGACAACAAATATTTTACTAAAATTTGATTTAAAGTAGATAAAAGAGAATAAGTTGAAAGAAACAATTTGTAAGAAACTCGAGTATGTTAATAAAGATAAGATAAATGTAGGCAAAGAAATGGAGAATATTTTTTAAAAATTATACAATTAAAGAAATAATAATAATAATAATTTTTAATAAAGAATAAAGGTTTTCCACCACTTTTTCCTGAAAAATAGTGAAAAAGGGTAAAACTCCCATTGTTCAAAATATGTATTTTAATTTTCTTATATTAGTAAATATAATAAAAACTGTTTTCCAATGATATTAAACTTATAGAACACATAATATTTTTTAATACTCATTCATTATCATTTACTATTACAACCATTATATAATTGGTTTATTTAGATCAATATGCAGTCAACCTTCTTTAGGAAATAATATATATTAAATAAGAAAGAATAAAACTCACTTCTTTATTAGTCTTTTTTTCTGACTACACGTGCAGTTCATCCAGAAGCCATCTAAATCTAAATGCAAATAATGTCTTCTGCTTTTTATGGGGTGCTGGAATTATGTTGTCGGATCAAACTGTCATTAGTGACTAACTTTGCTAGATAAACTTTCAAGTCAATTATGAATTTCTTTTATATATATATAAATATTACCTCCTGCAGACACGCACTGTGGCTAAGTCACACTCAGGAATGTTCTTCAATCTTTGTTTCATGCAGAGTTTAATTAACTTCATTTTCATAAAATCAACTCGTACATTCCGACTTATGTTTGAGAGATGCATAACCGTTCAACTTAGAAATTTTTAGCATCTTCTGTTCAACTTCAACACTGCAATTCACATCCTAGCTTCTAGCTTTTTACACCATAAAGCAGTACTAGTACAAACAGTGAGTTATTTGATTGCCAAAGAACTTTGATTATGAAGAAAACCTTGGCAATCCTTCAGTTACAGATACTATCTTAGTATTCTGATCATTATTAGCGAAAATGCTAACTAAAATTATTAAGATCTCACCAACCAACAGAATATGGTTCTGAGGTTAATCTCTCTCCTATGTCCCAAATCCTTATATTTTAGACAAAATAAACAAGGAATTGATTAAGCATGTAGGAGGTAGGATCTCACATAGATCCCTTCACAAGAATCACTTAATTAAACAAACATTAATCCCATAATAAAGAAAGAAATATGCTGTTTATGTTGACGGAACCGAAAATTGATAAAAGGACAAACAGATGCTGCACCAGAAAAGGGGCAAAGCAAGGAAGGAAAAGAAACGAAAAAATTATACAGCTGATTCCATCCCTAATTAGTAGCTAGCTACCCTCTACCTATTCAGCATAGACTTCAATATCCTTCTGCTCGTATTCTATCTATGTAACATATTGTTTCGAAGACAAATAATAACTAGCTAGAGAAAAAAAAAAAACAAAAAACAGCAACCACATCTAGTTCCACATCTAGCTAGTGGAACAAAAATTAATAGGTAATAATTAAGTATTAATATCTATATAGGCTTCATCAGTAACTTGCCTGGCTTGAGCCTGTGTGCCGTACGTGTAGACTAGACGACAGCATGAACAAGAGAAATCATGGTGTCATCACTTTCACCTTCAGCTTCTGTTCTCCCATCTCTGCAGTTAGATCCACCGTATTAGGCGGATAGTTTTAGCTACAACAGGCTCCAAAACCATCACAGATATATATATAGTGAGAATAGGCTTTTAGATCAGTGAGGGAAAATAAAGTCTAGTAATTAATTTTATATATATATATATATATATATATATATATATATATATTTATATTTGTGTATGTATGTATGAATGATAATGATAATGGATCACCCATTAGTAACTTTTGTTCTTTGACCCAAACCTTCTGTTGTTAGCCAAAGATGTAATCATGCAGGTGTGAGTGGGATTCCTTTCATTTTCATTTTCAATTTTATATTTTTTGGTATCAGAGTTTCAGACTATTATGGAGGCACTCAAGGCCTGCAGGATCCTCCTTTAAAGGGTACATAACACGATCGATCATGCTCTGGACCCTGCACGAAAATATTCAGTTATTCACGTTCTTTTATACCCAGATCATGATTGGCGAAGTTACGAAATTATGATATATTATATATTATGAAAGCTAGCCCCTTTTTAAAATTTTCACGAACATTCTATTAGGGTATCACATTTCTTGCAATAATTATTATTGATCCATGTGTATCATCCCATTTTCTACAAGTGGGTCAAGGTTTTGAAACTCGTCAACTAGGGTTTGATTTCTCCGTGGACAAATAAAAAACAAAGCAGTACTCGAGAGACCGCAACCATTTGGGGCACCTTCCCCAATATATATATATAAAATAGTAATAATAATAAGTATTCTATTGGCCAATGGGTGCCCTTTTTAGTCAAAATACAATTACTATGTCAAGCTCCTATTCCTTTTTATGCATCCTTTTGTCACTATCACCACAATTTAACAACCAAAAAAGAATATATGTATTCATGAATGGACTAAAGAACAAATAGGTTTGGAAAAACACAGCACCGACTATAATATACTACTATGCTATCTCGCCTTTGTATATATTTTCTGATTTTATTTTTGAAAAAGAAAGATGCAAGATAGCAGTTTCTTCCTTTTGTAACTTGTGTAGAATCTTATAATGAAGAAAAAATGTTTACGAAATAAGCAGTGAAAGCAGAAGCCGTGAAAAGAACCTGTAACAAAACAACAGGCACACGCGCGTGGGGATTATGGAGTACTGATTAGTTAAATTTAGCGGGTTTCAAATGATTAAACTATGAGCTTCAAGAACATGCTTTAACTTCCGCACCGAAATATAATAAAGTTTTTAAAAGCTTCCACTATTTCAATAACATAATTATTAAGTTCTATCTACATCTGAAATTATATATAGTAAATATTAAAGGCCAAAATACTATAAGATGATCTGAATTATTTCAGTGTTATTTTGTTTTTCAAAATGAAATGATTTCATTGTTGTTTCCATGCAATTTTTGTCGTACTAACCACTACCACTCATCACTACTTATGTCCATACCTTCGTCTTCTTTAACGCAATTCGTGTCGTACTAACCACTGCCATTCATCACTACTTGTGTCCATGCCACCATCTTTAAGAAACGTAACCATCATAATTTCTCTAAGTTGCAAGAAATGAAAGAGCATAACCATTATCGAAATAATGGGATGTTAAGATATGTGGGGGAAAAACAGGAAAAAAAAAAAAAAAAAACAAAAGGTAGTTTTCACTTTAAACGAAAGTGGACCACTTCAAGCAAAAAAAACCTCACAATCCCTGAAATTGCATCCCTTGGAAGGAAACATCAGAAGTGGTAAATTCCTAATGGAATCAAAAGGCC
>Ga0099824_1008969_pt1 | contig 12528 bp, 5 predicted proteins | sample SiratrowhiteBW_FD_76837 | JGI IMG/M metagenome (GOLD analysis project Ga0099824, IMG submission 76837) | Root nodule microbial communities of legume samples collected from California, USA - Siratro white BW | ecosystem: Host-associated > Plants > Roots > Nodule | place: USA: California... | reverse complement strand
ACCTAAAAAATTGAAATATATACATATACATATATATATATATATATATGCGTCAGCACACGCAGAGTATAAATAAATATATGCAGATAAAAATAGTAACTCATTCTAAATTTTCAACTAGTACACACCATTACAAAAGAAAAAGAAAACGTAAGAGAAATCATTAGCAACATAAACAAATATAAATGTATTTAATTAAACTATATTTTTTAGTAAAAAGAAATAAAGGCATTACAAATAAAAAAGTTATCAGACATAACAGGTATAACTTATTTCTCGGTAGAAGCTGATATTAATATCAATTTGAGTGAATAAATGAAAAAAAAAATACCCGCAGTTTATATATTATTATTTTCAAAAAGTAAATTACAAACAATGATAATATATTTTTATAAAATTTCTTTAATATTTTTACAAACACTTGTGATAAAAGGTAAGTTAGTTACGAGGACTTCCCAATTTAGTCATATTTTATTGTGAAATTTTTCATACTTTTTTTGTGAAGGTGTTTTCTTACACTATTTTATTTGAGAAAAGTAGCAAACTGTAGTATCATCACAAATCTAAAATAAAAAATAAATAAAATATAATAATTTTTGCGCAAACCGAGTGAGAGGCAGAGAGCGCGGAGTTTTAGTTAGTATTGAACGAAAACTCAACGGAAAAGCTAACAGTTGAAGAAAAGCTCCTTCTCCTTCGATCTATACTATTACATTTTCAATTGCACTCTGAAATCTCAATCCTTTGGGATTTGAGCTTTCTCCTGTTATCCTCTTCATCTATCATACTCTTTCTTTTTCCTTTCCATTTTCCGTGAAATTCCGCTTTCTCGCAACCATGATTTCCTCCAGCAAACTCAAATCCGTGGATTTTTACAGGTTAAAATCTTCCTCTCTTCACATCTATCTCTATTTTATTTTCTTCCACAATCGTGCATTTCTTGTTTTTGGATCACCTTGTTTGTTTGTTCAATCTATCTATATATCGAATGCATGTGCAAATCTTCAGTTGCAATGACGGCGAATCCGTCAATTTGATCGTAAACGTGTAGTTACAGATTGCTTCATATAATGATTATTACTATCTCTGTTATTCGCTTAGTATATCTTTGTGGTCTGTGACTCTGTTTTTGGTGTAGCTGTAACGCAATTCAATTCATCTTGCTTCTGTTATGAATTTCGTAAAGTTTTAAAAGCCGCTGCAATTGCAGTTTCGTCATTTTCCGTGATATTTGGAATATTATAGACAAATGTGACAGATACGGCCTCAGTTGTGGCTGCGGACACTCCAGAAACCTTGACGTTGCGGCTAACATGGTCATGAATTAATTTGTGAGTTCTGTGTGATTCTGGTAAATGTGAAGCACAAGAGGAACGATGACGGTATTAAATCAGTGTGTCTATATGCAAAAATGGAGACAAAAATAATGTGCAGTGATCACTTTCTAGATGTTGAGGATATAGATAATCCAAGTCGACATTTGTCTTTCTTAATAAAGACTTTTTCATATGCATGGAACCTTGTTAACATGTTTCACTTCATCACACACGTCTAAGGAATCAAGTGTTTTTAATTTTTATTAACAAAGCCTCTGGATTTTATTGGTGAATTTAATGTTGAGATATTATTCTATGAACCATGTGCTATAATCTCCGAGAAAATACTGAATGTTTTTTCCGGTAGGGAGAATCCTTTTCAAACAGTGCTGTGATACTTAGTTGTTTACTGAAAGTGCTAAATGTTTTATACTGTCAGTGGGAATTAGATTTATTTAAAATTGTACAAGAAATGGTGGTATAGGTAGTCCACTTAGTGTATTTGTTACAAGCAATTTAACTTTTAATAGTAAATATCCTGTGCCTTGCACGTTTCCTCATCTGAATTCATCTGGTATGTGTGTATCATGGATTTAAAGAGAGATGTTTGTAACTGAAAAGTAGAATATGTTTAATAATATTTAAATATAAGTTTTGATATTTGAAAAGGAAAGATGAAGGGCCTGTTTGGTTAGAAAAAAATATTTTGTGTTTTTGTTTCTTGTTTTTACAAATATTTAGAAAATAGTCATTTTGTTTTGAAGTTGATTCCTATTTTCAAATATGTGTACGAAATGCTGAAAACAAGATTTTGTTGTTTTCGTTGTTTCTTATGTAAATCTTTGGAAACAAAAAATAAAGTGAAAAGAAAGGGTTAATGTTGTAATTATTTGTGAAAACTGAAAACCATAAATGGAAGCAATTTTTTTTACAACCAAACAAAAAGAAATGACATGTTATTCTTTGAGGGAGAGTGGAATAAGAAATTAAAATACTCAAGTAAAAGTACTCAAATTATATGCGGGTGGATTTCTAAATGCACGTAACGTTATCATTTTGCTAATAAATATGTGCCTGCTGGTTGTCTTCTGTCTGCAGAAAAATCCCAAGAGATTTAACTGAGGCATCATTATCCGGAGCAGGGTTATCCATAATAGCAGCTCTCTGCATGGTGTTTTTGTTTGGAATGGTTTGTACCTTTTATCACTAGTGTTTATGTTTATCACATGTGAAGCCTTCATGCATGTTTTCATGGATTGATTTTAGGTCTCATGCCTCAATTTTGTTGTCAAAATTCATATTGATTTATCATAGGCAACTGTGTTGCAGGAACTTAATAGTTATTTGTCTGTCAGCACCGCTACATCTGTTATTGTTGACAAGAGTAGTGATGGGGACTATTTACGTATAGATTTCAATATGAGGTAAAAGGCTAAAGAGGCTTTTTCTATCTTTGTATATAGCTTCTTTGTTTTCTCCACAGGGTTTGGTATACAGCGTAGAGCTTGTGCTGCATAATATTTGTATACCATCACTCTTGTTATCAAGAAGGCATGTAACTCTACTTGAGAATCTACAAAGGCTACCTCTTAGGGGTTTGATAACTTAATCATTAAAGTTTTGGTTAATTTGTTAAAGAAAATGAATTGTAATTTGACTTCTCATTAGACAGAAATTATTTCCTTGGAGTGGTTTACTTACCTATTAATTTTCATATAGTACACCTCTTTCTTCGTTTCAAGCTTCTTTTCAAACTGAAATTGGGATGGGAAGCTGAAAAACTGGAACCCTGTTTTAATTATTTTTATCCATTTGATATGGCGTGATGGTTCATGAAAGTGGCATGAAATCAAGGGTTGCCGTGGTGATCATTGTGTTTTATATGTTTCATGATTTTTCTAAGTTTCTATTCCTTGTTCTATTCATACAACAACTATAGTTATTTATCGTATTATTCTTACTGTGTATGACTGTTTATAACTTTCCTGTCCTCTATATATTGTTTCTTGCTGATGGCTTCAAGTTACATTGTAGTTTTCCTGCCCTCTCTTGTGAGTTTGCAGCAGTTGATGTGAGTGATGTGCTGGGCACAGTAAGTTTCTATTATTTCCTTTTGATCATCTCTTACAAAAAATCTTTATGCTTTTGGTTTTAGAAATTTTACTTTGGTTTTTGATTAGTTAATCAAATGTGTCATGTGCTCCTTGAGTTTACCATAGTACTGTCAAACTGTCTTCAAGACAGCAAAAGAATAAAAATCTCCATTGATTTATTAGTTCCATTTTTCTAACGTAATAAGTTCATATATATTCATTAAAATTGAGTAGCAAAGAATTGGCTAAACATGAGGATACTATTCACGGAAGGTACTTTTTATAATTTTGTTCATAAACCTAAGGAACCTTCAGAACCTGTAATTATAGGAAAGGTTGTTCCTTGAATCTTGTAGAAATTTCAGTGTTATTAAATAAAGATACCTTTAACATTCAGAACATTTGTTCATTAATAGATTTTCAAAATTCTATATGCCATATTTTCCCTTTAAATGTGAAGCCAGGGCACTGAAATATTAGAAGTACTACCAAATGACAAAATCGTCATCTTTTTATGAATTTTATGATTTCCTGTGCTATAATTCCTTCTAGTCTCTGTTTGTTGATATTTCATCCTTGTCCTTAATTTGTGACCTCTTGTTTTCAGAACAGGCTGAATCTAACGAAAACAATTCGCAAGTTTTCTATTGATTCAAATTTAAGATCCACTGGTAACGAGTTCCATTCAGAACCAACTACTACCAACATTAAGCACGATAATGAACTACATGAAGAATCCATTGGAGGTTCTCTTGAACTCTCAACAGATAATTTTGATAAATATGCTCACCAGTAAGTGGGTTAATCAAGAAATTCATTCGTTTGTTGTTGTTTTTCTTTTCGAGTTTCAGCTGTGAGAGATTAATAGTCCTCTCTCTTATGACTAGGACTGAGCAATATTTTTGTACCATTAACCCCATTATGGATAACCTTTTGGCAGGTTTGCAATTACAGTTGTTAATTTTTATGCTCCTTGGTGTTATTGGAGTCAAAGATTGGTAATTATTTTATCTTCATTTCTTGTTTCCTCATTAGTTCAACAAATAAGGGGTTCCTCGTGTCTTTATTGTTGTCTAAATACAAGGCTAATTTGAATGCTTACTGCAATGCAACCTCACCAACAAATACACTTTAATGGTGGGTGACTAATGCAACTTCATGATGCAGAAGCCTACATGATATGGCACAGGTTGTAGGTGCTGCACAGTGCATGTAATATGCCTATATAAGATTATTGATGAATTACTAAGTTGTGAAGAAAGAAATCATATAGAAGTTGTTCTGTTTAACGTTTAAAGGTTTTTATGTGACACTTTCGTCATCTCTTTCCTTTCAGAAACCTTCATGGGAAAAAGCATCTAAAATAATTAGAGAGAGGTACATTAATTTTTACAGTATTTTTCTCATTCCTAGAAATTACACTTTCATAATTTGATGTCTTATTTGTACGATTGCCTTTTTATGTAGATATGATCCAGAAACGGATGGTCGTATTATTATGGGGAGGGTAGATTGCACTCAAAGTGGAGATTTGTGCCGGAGGTACCTTTTTTAAGAATTCAGTTTCTTACTTGCTGATAATCTCCTTGATCTTTCTGTTGTATTTATTGATAATTTTGGTTTTCTATCATTTATAATTTTACTGAAACGTATATAGATCATTTTGAAAGTTTTTCCGTGGCTGAAAGTACATAGATAATGTAGTTATAATAAAGGCAATTACGCTGATGGAGTGGTGAAAACAGTGACTATAGATTTAAACTTTCTATCAGAAGAAAACAGGGAATGACTCTTTATTCATCGAAATCTCATGTGAACTAGGAATATAACAAAAATATAGTTTATAAATATGGAATAATTTTCGCCTTACAAATTTATTTTATAAGATTAAATTAGAATTAAATTTCACATTCTAAGATGATATTAAATATTTATTTAGTTTTTGCTGAAAAATATTTTAAAAATATCATATTAATTAGAAATATATTTAAAATATAATATATTTATGATAATATTATTTACCTTACAAGCTGATTTTTCTAGTTAAGTTTAAATCTCAAAATTTAAGACTTGACAATCCAACGTTGTTGCCTAGAGTTTTAATATTGTGAACGATGTGCAAAAATATTATGTGTAGGCATTAGAAAATGGACTTATTTTTCAATTTTACCATTATTAAAAATGTGCTTTTCGTCAATTAGTCTCACCCATCACTCGTAGTACTTATTACTTAGGTGTAATTAAGGCACTGGGATAGATTTTTCAAAACAAATGAAAGAGAAAAAAATGAAAGGATTTGAAATGTAATATTAAACGTTGAATTCAAATTAGTTGATAGGTGTAAAGCTTTAGTGACCTCAACATAATGTCTTGATTCAAAGTTTAAGTGAATTCAAATTATGCATTCAAAATTAAGTGAGTTTATTTATAGTATTTTGTAAGTTTTAATTAATGGTTGTTTTATCTTTTTTATTTTAACCAGTATTATCTAATTCTTGAAATTTATACTTTTTCAATTAATTTTAAGTATTACAAGTAAATATTTATAATTTTCATCTAAAATTTTAGGTAATTTTATTGAATCCTTCTGGGTAGCAATTAACAAGTCGTAAAACTGACATGTTAAATAAGTTATAGGATATCATATTAACTAACATTACATACTTCCTGTCTTAAGCCGGGTTAAAATGTTTTAAAAAAAGAATGTTGTTTGACTTTTGAATATTTGACTTATCCATAACTATATACAATTCTCAGTCTTGAGTTTAGTTACGTGATAAGACTTAAGTAGTGTTAGTTCTAGAAATTTTTATTGGGACTCTCGAATTTCAGAGTGAGAAATCCTTGGTTGTCAAAATCTTTTCACTTGACTAGGCATGACTAAAACGTTACCTGAGCATGTCTTTGTTAATTTGGGTTTAAATTAAAAATAGGCCGGTTTTCAACTATGAAGTATGTATATCTTTTCGCGAATTAATAAGATAAGATTGTTCACTATCTTACCATTGATATTTAGCATCTTATTGATTGACCTGTGTGCTCCTAAGGCCGAACTCCACTCAAGTTAGAATTATTTTGTAAAGGCATTTTAAGGTCAACCTTAGTTCTTTTAAGGCTAAATTCTAATTGAACTAGAACCATTTTGTGGTGATATTTTAAGGTCAACTTTGTCATTCTAAGGTTGAACTCCAATTGAGTTGGAGTCGATGATATTTTATGACTGACATCAGTTTTTCTAAATTCAAACTCTAAATAAAGTTATTTTGTGGTTATATTTTATAATCAACCTTAGTTTTTTTAAGACTGGACTTCAATCAAGTTCGAGTCATTTTGTGACAATATTTAATAGTCGGCCTCAGTTAGACTTCAATTAAACTGGAATCATTTAGTAGAGATATTTTATGGTCGGTTTTAATCCTTCTAAGATCGGACTCCAATTGAATTAGAATTGTTTTATAAAAATATTTTATAATTTATCTCAATCCTTCTAAGATCGAACTCTAACCAAGCTAAAGCCATTTCATGACGATATTTTTTAGTGAACCCCAATTTTTTTAAAAATGATATTTTGTTAGTGAACCCCAATCTTTTTAAGAAAAGCCGGTTTATCATAAACTTATTAATAAGTTAGTCATGTTTTAAAAAAAAGGAGTAGTTGTCTTCTCAAAATATTATTTTTGATAATATTTAAAATTTTATAACTATTACAATTAAATTTCAGAATATTTTCAAACAAAAAATTATCTATTACTTTTCTTATTTTCATGAAAGTCTCTTCCTTCTTATAATAAATTTCTATAATTTGAAAAGAAAAATTATAATTTTTATCTTGACTAAGATAACTAAATAGATCTCTTAATAAAATAAAATAATTAATTTAAATAATGATAATAAAATTATTATTTATATATTTTTATAATCATCTCTTATATAGATATTTTTTTTCTTTTAATATTATTCTCAACTTTGAATATCAATATCAGCAGCAACAATAAATATATATATATATATATGATAATCCTTTTTTGAGAAGGTTTTAAATTGACAACCTCACATCATAATAAACTATTAAGATAAATAATAAGTATGTTAAATAAAAATTATAATAATAATATTGTTATTAAAAAATCGTTAAATATGATACATGTTATTTTTTAAAAAAAGAAAAATATGTAAACTGAAAACATATTTAAATTTAAATAACAATATATATTTCATAAAATATATAATTCTTTTATATCATATGCATAAAAAATAAATTATTTATTAAATTTTTAAGGGTAAAAATATTATTCTAATACTAGTAGACAATTTTAGAGAATGCAAAAAGAGACAACAAAGATATCTAACAAAACTCTTCGTCATTGTGAAATTATGAAATTATTTTCAAAGTCCTTTTATATTGCAGGTTTTACAAATTATATCAGAAATAGATAAATACTTCAAACTTTTATCATACAATAATTCTCATAGGAAAAATTAGATTCAGACTCTCCCTTAAAAGTTATTTCAAAGAGATTTCCAGGACAATGACTATGAGGCTTGAAAAGTGACCAAAATGAAATACTTCAAACTTTTATCATACAATAATTCTCATTGGAAAAAATAGATTCATTTTCTCCCTTAGAAGTTATTGCAAAGAGATTTCCAGGACAATGACTATGAGGCTTGAAAAGTGACCAAAATAACTCACATTCTTACATTAGGTTTTCCAAAAGAAGGATGTTGGGAAATGTTTCACCGGACCTATGGTTTAAAGCTGCAATATTATGGTCCTTGAACTAAAACATTATGAGCTGCAATAGTCTGGTTTAAAACATTATGATGTTTCACCGGACCCATGGTATCAGATGATAATGTTTTAGTTCAAGGATTAAGTGGCCTCAAATCAAAGCATTCAAAATTGAGTTAGTTTGTTTATAGTGAGAAGTTTATTTTATAAGCTCTTGTTAGTTGTTCAATTATCATTCAGATCTTAAGTAATATTATTTAATTCTTAAAATTTGTATTTTTCTCAACCGATCTCAAATACCATAAGAAGATATTTCCGTGATTTTCGCTTTAGATTTTTGGAAAGTTTTATTAAACCTCTACATTAGTGTTGTTAGATAAGTTACATGCCCTTTTACTCTACATTAGTGTTGTTGTTAGACAAGTTACATGGCCTTTTAATAGAAGATCAGAATAACTAACAATACATACCCCAGTCTTGAGTGTTATTCGACTTTTGGATGTTCGATCTATCCATGATGGTACGTTATGTGTCTACCAACCACAATTTAGAGAGGGGATAGAGAGAAAAGAAACGGGATAATAGTCTCTTTTAGTCTTAACTGTTTGATGTGTTGCATGTGTTAGTATGATCATAAAACTTAGAACTCTAACCTTTATTTATACTAATCATATTGCTACTATATGGGAACCAGTTCTAAAAGAGTATCAAAGATATGATCAGGATAGCCTTGGAGATTTCCATATATTCTAACAAAGATATTCGTTCTTTGGTCATATTATGTAATGTATTCTGTCAATTGCATCAGGAGATTAGAATCATATCAAAGTTCATGGATTATGACCAAACAGAGTTATGATATAAGTTTATAGATATATGCTTAGCTTACTATAGAGATGGAGACGAGCTTTGACCATACTTATAAATTGAGCTCCATTTGGAAGTAAACGTTTGCCATTTTTGCTAACTTCGCTATTTTTCCTTGTCTTCTTTGCTATTCATTTCAATATCCAGCCATCATGTACAAGGGTATCCTTCAATTCGTATCTTTCGAAAAGGAAGTGATTTAAGGTAACAATAAAAGATCTTTTATACTCTTTTTTTTGGGAAACATACTTGTGCATGCGATTTTTGAGGTATTATATGCTTGTTTATTTGATCAGTTATATTACCTTTTTTCCATGAGTGTGACATATAGTTTTTTTCCTTCCAAAAATTATGGGAACTGTCCTCAAATCTTGTCTAGAACGGGAATAATGATTAAAAGCTAACAGTAACGAAAGAAAATTTGGGAGAATGCAATGATGTTTGTTTGGAATAGGCGGACCATATAGTAGTAACGAAAGGTACCTTGGTGCTGCTGCTGACACTTTTCCTTCTTGAACACCGTAGCAGTGAATAGTTCTATCTGTAGGAATCACAATTCAACGAAATCAACAAGATCAATATCTAGATAGCTATTGTTTATGTACATTCGGAATATTGAACCTCTTTGGTCTGTGATTGGGGTTTTAAAGTTTTAGATTTCTGATCATATCTAGTCATCTTCTTTCCTGTTTCAGGAATGAACATGGACATCATGAACACGAGTCCTATTATGGTGATCGCGACACAGATAGCCTAGTGAAGGTAAACATATATGTAGTTTAAAAGTTAGCACTATTTGAATCAAGTTTAACATGAAAGAGTCTACCCAATGCTTTTTAATGTAATCGAACATCACTTCTTTACCATTTGAGTGAAAACTACCTGATATGAAGTATCTCACCTGCAGACAATGGAAAATTTAGTGGCGTCTCTCCCTTCAGAATCTCAGAAGTTACATTTGGGGGATAAGCTCAATGTTGCGTCACATATAAAAAGACCAGCACCATCAGCTGGGGGATGTAGAATTGAAGGATATGTGCGTGTTAAGAAGGTATACTTCTCCATGGATAAATCAACCTTCTAATGTAATGTAAAAAAAAAAAAAAACTCCAATTCTTTCTTGTTTTCAGTGCGAGGATGAACTAACATTCATATTGCTCTGGAAATAACTGATACATTTGGTTCCTACCTTGTTTTTAAATTGTCTTTTGCTTAATAGAAGCTCTTGTTTTTAATATTAAAATAATAAAAACAAATTGTACAGGTGATATGACCTCGTATTCTTCTAAAAAATATATACATATATCATGCTGAAACAGAAGCTATTTTGCTCTCTGCAGGTTCCTGGAAACTTGATCATCTCAGCTAGATCCGATGCCCATTCCTTTGATGCTTCCCAAATGAACATGTCACATGTCATAAACCACTTATCTTTTGGAAGGAAAGTATCACCTAGGGTTATGAGTGATGTGAAGCGCTTGATACCTTACGTTGGTAGCAGCCATGACAGGCTGAATGGCCTGTCATTTATCAACACGCGTGATTTAGGAGCAAATGTTACTGTAAGTTAATATTTAACGTAAAAAGCTCTAACTCGTTAACTTTTTTATTCGAGAATGTGACTTTTTATGGTTTCTATCAGCATATTTGATTATTAATGAAGAAGTTATACAGACCTGCATCTGCCAGAGCAAGATGCGGTAGATATAGGATGCGCAGGGCCCGATGAAGTTCTATTCATTTTTTAGACTATAATACCTATTGTTCTCTATGAATTGCATTGCAGCACTTCTCCTTCACTCATAATCTGGAATTTTTGTATACACTACTAAATGCTGCTAGACTTCTATGATAAAAAATACAGAAATAAATAAAAGCTATACTCTCCTGCGCATGGTGAAGTTATATCACTGATTTCTAAAGGTCTCTAATCTTCAACCTTTTTAACTCTTTGTTTTGCTATCTAAAATGTGTGAACTTGTTGAACCTAAATATGTTTGAGTTTTTGCATGCATCTGTAGTCTCTGTTTGAAGCATCCAAAAGGATAACAAATGAAAAGAAAGCAACATGGAGGTGGAGGCAATAAATCCATTTAGAGATTCCTTCGTTAGGTGTTAATGTCCTCAGAGATAACACAACTTCTAATACGATCTAATCTTTTGGTGACTTTAAACATGGTTATTTCTTTCTACAGAAAATATGAGGGCATCTCCGATGCTTGGAGATTTATTTACACATTTATCTGATATCTGTGGCTACAGATGGAGCATTACCTTCAGATAGTTAAAACAGAGGTGATAACAAGAAAAGATTATAAATTAGTTGAGGAGTATGAGTACACAGCGCACAGCAGTGTGGCACAGAGTTTACACATTCCTGTTGCTAAGTTCCATCTTGAGCTCTCGCCCATGCAGGTCTGCTAATGGAGATTATGGATTTGAATAAGTTTCCACTTTTCTTTATAATTTTCAGTTGGTTACATGTTTATTTTTTGTGAGCAGGTCTTAATAACGGAAAATCCGAAGTCCTTTTCTCACTTCCTTACAAATGTCTGTGCTATTATTGGGGGTGTTTTCACGGTTTGTATCTCATATTGTGGTTCCGTACCTGTATTGTCCTCTGTTTGTATGGTTGATGAGTCCTGTTGGTGGTTTTCAGGTTGCTGGAATTTTGGACTCGATTTTGCACAACACTATTAGACTAATGAAAAAAGTTGAGCTTGGCAAAAATTTTTGATAGATAGTTGTTGACAATATATTATAGCATAGGACTGTTGAGTTCGCCAGATCCACTTTAGCAAAGTGGTCTTTTGGCAGAATTGTTATCTATAGATCCATCATAAAGCATAAAAAATATGATATTTTTTAGTTTTTTATTCAGTTAAATCATCATTACATGGATTGGGAACTCCATAAATACATCATGTATTTGCCTCCACTAATTTTTGGTACTGTTATGTTGATAACATAATGTTGCTATGATATTGGATGATTAATGATTTTGAATATGACATTGGGATAAACTGATAAAATGTTTACCCTAATGGTTAAAATGAACAATTTGATTTGCTCCCTTGTGCCACTAAGGGCGTGTTTGGTTCTACAATGTTAGAATACCTAACCTGAAGTTATAAAACATGTAATACTTTGTATTCAAAAGTTTCGTTCAATATTACACGCACTAGAGGGTAAATAATCGAAAATGCTTGCTTTGAATTTATGTAAATGAGGGTATTTTAAAAAATTATCTAGGTTTGTCTTATTGGAAAATAGGACTCAAAATGAAAAAAAGGTATATTTCAATACACAATTTTAGTTTGTAAACAATTTATTTTCAAAATTTGGTAAATTTCGTAACAAGTTTTCATTAGTTTTTTTTTTTTTTTAAATGAACACGTTTTTAGTTTTTTTTTTTTTTTTTTTTTTTTTTTTTTTTTTTTTTTTTTTTTTTTTTTTTTTTTTTTTTTTTTTTTTTTTTTTTTTATATATTTTTTTTATTTTTTTTTTTTTTTTTTTTTTT
>Ga0099824_1008967_pt1 | contig 12529 bp, 7 predicted proteins | sample SiratrowhiteBW_FD_76837 | JGI IMG/M metagenome (GOLD analysis project Ga0099824, IMG submission 76837) | Root nodule microbial communities of legume samples collected from California, USA - Siratro white BW | ecosystem: Host-associated > Plants > Roots > Nodule | place: USA: California... | reverse complement strand
TAAGTGGTTCGCTGTGTGTAATTTTGGAACACACACATGTGTCTCAGGGGTGGAATGTCTAAGTGGTTAGCTCAGTTCAAATAAGTGGTTCGCTGTGTGTAGTTTTGGAACACACACGTGTCTCGGGTGTAATGTCTAAATGGTTAGCTCAGTTCAAATAAGTGGTTCGTTGTGTGTAGTTTTGGAACACACATGTGTCTGAGGGGTGAAAACACTAAGTGGTTAGCTCAGTTTAAATAAGTGGTTCGCTGTGTGTAGTTTTGGAACACACACATGTCTCAGGGGTGAAAACACTAAGTGGTTAGCTCAGTTCAAATAAGTGATTCGCTGTTTGTAATTTTGAAACACACACATGTGTCTCAGGGGTGGTAGGTCTAAGTGGTTAGCTCAGTTCACCTAAGTGGTTCATTGTGTGTAGTTTTGGAACACACACATGTGTCTCAGGAGTGGAAGGTCTAAGTGGTTAGCTTAGTTCAAATAAGTGGTTTGTTGTGTGTAGTTTTGGAATACACACACGTGTCTGAGGGGTGAAAACACTAAGTGGTTCGCTGTGTGTAATTTTGGAGCACACACATGTGCCTCAGGGGTGGAATGTCTAAGTGGTTAGCTCAGTTCAAATAAGTGGTTCGTCGTGTGTAGTTTTGGAACACACACGTGTCTCAAGTGAAATGTCTAAGTGGTTAGCTCAGTTCAAATAAGTGGTTCATTGTGTGTAGTTTTGGAACACACACATGTTTGAGGGGTGAAAACACTAAGTGGTTAGCTTAAATAAGTGGTTCGCTATGTGTAGTTTTGGAACACACTTGTCTCAGGGGTGAAAACACTAAGTGGTTAGTTCAGTTCAAATAAGTGGTTCGCTGTTTGTAATTTTGGAACACATATGTGTCTCAGGGGTGGAATGCCAAAAACAACTGCGTTTTCTCTTTCATGTCACGCGAGACAGCACATGCCACGTCGAAATGTCAAATAGGAATAAGAGATAATACAGTATCAAAGTATCATTTTCCCTTTTCTTTTTCTGCTACCTCTGGCTATACAAATGTCACCAACACGAATTTCAATTTAAATCCCCGTTAGTACTTTTCTTACTCCCTATCGAGGTTTATTTTTTACATAATTTCTTGTATTCATGGTAGTGGATAAACTTATCTTCTGTCCTTTTAAATTCATTAAACAATGAATTCTAGATTAAGTAGTAAATTAGTACCTGAGTAAGATCCATATGTGCATTTTTTTTTTATAAGTCTCTTCCTTTTTTCAAATTTCAGTTCAAAGAAAATGAAGAATTTGAGAAAAAAATTCAGTATTAAAAGAATTAGAAATAAGGGATGACAAATCTTAAGAATGTCCTTTGTCATCTTGTATAGGTTTTTCATCTTATGGACTAATTAACAACTTTCGTTCCAGTGTACCGTGGTTTGTATCTATTTTATGAAAATACCAACATTTTCTCATTTTTGTTAATACACAGTTAATTTGTATAGTCAATTAGATTTTCTATGATTTGGTTATCTAGTTAGTTACGTTGTAGCTAATTTATATATATATATATATTATATAACTATTAAGTTTCTTAAGAAAAAATTATCAAATTATTAGGGTTTGTATTATTTGTATTGATAATTTTTTTATGATTTTTTTTTAGCGTGTGATATTTGTGTGTTATTATTGTATATTATTTTTCGTGTTCATCAAGAATTAGTTTATTTATATATTTATCTTCTTTTTACATTATAGGTTTGATATTTTGTTGTGTTTTTTTTTTCTTATATTTGTTAAATTATTTAATTTTCTTACATATTTTTGTATGAATTTCTTTTTATTCAGATACTCAATTAATTAATATTTTATTTTGTATCTATTCGTAATTATCCTTAATTAAGATCAGTCATTTCTTTTGTTTCTTTTCTTATAAAGAAAGTCTTTAAAAAGGTCATTTCTTTTGTTTCTTTTCTTATAAAGAAAGTCTTTAAAAAGATGACCAACATGATTGGAAAGAATAATTTTAATTTGTCGTACATCGAGATGCATGTTTTGTTAAACATGAAATTCGAGCATCTTTATCTATCAGAAATATAAATATGGAAGAGTTTTTTTTATGAGAGTTTAGGAGGATAAAACTCATTCTCTAATCCTTTTGTCTCTTTTTGATGAACTTTTTATGAGGTAGTGAGTGAATAAATTGTTTCTCATTTGTGGTTGAAATTTGTGAAGTTGTTTGTGACAAAATCCAAATGAAGTAAATTATTTTATCAAGAACAATTTATTTAGATTTTGCAGGAAGGAGGATACGTTTCTAAAGGAGGATTAAGGCAATTATAGTGAACCGTAAGATATGAATGTGAATATAGAGGAGACAGATCTGACAGTGATTCTTCTAGTTAGGTTTCTCCCTTCATTTGAGAATTTTGTTAATCTTTTAAGTGTAGGTAAATACTGAACCACATTAGAAGAGGTAAAGTTTTGTTTGATAAAGAGATTCGATAAAAAGCAACTAGGGTATGGATGAAGTTGGTCCTTCGGGGTTGATATTTTTATTACTATTAAGAGGAAAAGGAACAAGAAGAAATTCAAGAGCAAGGTCTATCTATGGGACAACTTTAATTACTGCAAAAAAATGAAATCATTGTAAGAAAGATTATCACAATAGATAAATTGCTACTTCTCATGATGATTAAGTGTAATTATGATCATATAATGCTTTTGATAAGTTGAATTACTCTAAAATGTAGATTATGAACTCTAGTTGTACTTTCTACATGTACCAAAATAGAGTTAGTTTGAGATATATAAAGAGACAATTGACGGTAATGTGTTGATGGACAAGGATAATCCTTACAAAATCATGAGTTGATACATGTAAGGATGAGGTACCTGAGAAATAAGAGGAAAAAGAGTTTCATGGAATAAAGACAATGAGCATTACTAGAAAAGATAAAGAACAGGAAATAAAGAAATAATTTGAATATAAAAACAAGAAGAGTCAAAGCTTTAGAGAAAGAAATAAAGATAATAAGCATGTGTAGTTTTTAAATTTAGAAGGAACTTAAGAGAAGTGAAGCATTGGATGGAAATAACTTTAGAGAAGTTCCATGACCATTAGAACTCTCTTGGTTGGCACCATCCATGTGTCAAAATTTCACATAATCTTTCATGATCATTTCATTCCGTAAATTTTAGAAATTATCATGTGAACTCCCTAATTTCAATGGATTAGGCTTAGTTAATTCTACTTAAGTTTTGTTAACCATTTTGACTCTTTCTTCTTCTCTATGGCATAGATTTATCTCTTTAAAAGGAGACCCTTTCTTTTTACAGTTCACAAGTTAGATGAATGAGAGATAGCCTTTGAAGTTTTTGAGAGAATCTGAGTGTCTCTTTTGTTGTTCTTGAGTTTTGATCTAAATAAATTTTTTTCTAGTGGTGGCTCTTCATGCACTTATCCTTGGATTTTTCTCTCTAAGGTGACGTGTTTTTCCTCTTCTCCTCCCTTCAATTAATTTTTGTTTCATTGTTAATTTGTTTTCTTATTTCTTTAGTTGTTTTCTTACATTATCAAATGCACTCTCATCCCTTGGCTTTCATTGTTCATTTTAACTATTTTATTCTCTTATGGGTTTTGTTCTTCATTTCCTATAGAGTTGATCAAGGTCCTACAAAGTCCTTACAATCTATATCATAGCCATTGGATTAAGGTCCTACAAAGTCCTTACAATCCTATTAAGATTTGTATAAGATATTGTAGTAAGGGCATTGTTAGACGTTTTTCACATTCAAAAATTGGAGAACCAAATTTCAGTAGGTGCATTAGATGTTAGAAGGTTAACATTTAGTGTTGAAGGAGGTGTGATGTAGGTGTTTGGAAAGAGTAATGTTGTGGTAATGGAAGTGAACATGGTGACTAGTTTATATATTCTAAAAGGTTCCAGTATAATAGGCTCCATAATGTTTGATAATGTTTTATGGCTCTAGGCCACATAAGTGAGAGAGTGATGGAAGTTGTATAAGTGTGGGTTACTAGGTAACCACCAGGAGGCTCTACATCTTTTATATGAATTCATGCGATTATGTAGGATCTAGAGCAACTTGTAAGGCAATGAAAAACAAAACCCACCAAATGGAAAATGAAAATGGCGTAACACATGTGTGTAAGAATGAAAATAAGTGTCGCAATCGGGATCACGACGACACCACAAATTTTCTTTTCAAAATTTCCTAGTGGAGTCATCATTTATTGTAACCAGGGCCACGACGAAGTAAAAAAAAATATTGAAAAAACATAGGAGTTACCACCATAATTTATTATGGAAACTATAAAAAAAAAACAAAGATAAGGAAATGGTCTGCAAAATCATATTTAGGGTCCAGGAGTCAGTTATTTTCAAGAGCTCTAACTATTTGATTTTTTTGGTCTCTTCTTTCAAAGCTCTGATTTTTCCTCTTTTTTTTGTCTTCAAATTGCTTCTTTAATTCTTTTTATTATTTTCTTCTAACCATGCTTCTTGCTTTTGGTCCTTCGTGCTCATCCTTCTCTTACTCCACATGTGTCTCATCCTTGCATGTATCAAGTTTTGTGAGCATTGCATCTATGGTAAACAACATAGACAGTTTTTTTAAAGAGGTGTACAATATGAGAAGACATATTAAACTATGTGTTTCATTGAACACTTACCACTAGGCTAAAAGTTATAGCCTTTAGTCAAGGCAAAACTCCATCCAAGCGTCATGATTCGATTATGACTTAGCCCACTTGACCTGTCCCACAAAATAATTGATGTCACTTGTAATAATCTCTCCTCAGCAATTGTCTCATTAGGAATCAAACTCTTTGATTCTGACCTAGCTCACCTGCCCTACGCCATATAATAATTGTGTAATTTGCAATAATCTACCCTTGAACAACTGCCCCACTTGAAATCGGACTCGTGACATTGACTTTGATACCAATTGTTGGATTGAACACATACTAGTAGTAAGAAACTATAGCTTTTTGTCAGGGCACAACTCCTTTTACTTAAGAGTGTAGTAGACTAAGTGTCATAATTTAATTATAACTTGATCCGTGCGACCTATGCACCTACAACACTATGCTCGTTCTAATTGTTGGTTTAAGAGTTCCTTCACTGGGAGATGTTAAGTATTTCCTCTTTATCATTAATGATTATTCAAGGATGAATTGGGTATCCAAAATAAAGTAGAAATTTGAAGCTTTCAGTCATTTCAACACATTGCCCTACTCATATACTTAATTAGTCTAGCAAGAAAGTTAAATGTTTGAAGATAAATAATGTGTTGGAATTCTATTATAAGAAGTTTAACAACTTCGGTAGAGATAAAGACACTATGAGACATTACATTGTTTATCATACTCAGTAATAGAATAAGGTAAGTGAAAGCATGAACAATTGTTAGAGAGAGCAAGTGCATGTTGTTTACTTCCAGATTGAATAAAAGGTATTGGGTTGAAGCTTTTAGCACAACATGTTTTTTGTGAACCAATTAGGGTGTGGTCTAGAAGGTCGACAAATTATGTCTAAGGTGCTTGGTTGCCCAACGTACAATAAGCTAGAACTTATAGTTAAGAAGAGAGTTCATGTGAGTTGTGAAATATGACTGGAAAGACTTAGAATCTTGTCACCTTCTAAATAAAGGGTGATTCTAAATAAAGACGTAATTTTAAAGAAAGTTTTCTTCTAAATTTAAACGAAGTTCAATTAAGTATGGAGTGGTGACTTAGATGGTGGAGATAAACAATGTTATTGTTCAAGCAAAAAAGCAATTGTACAAACCATCATCCAATCATGTTGAAAGAGATTTTCAAAGATTGAATTTGCATTTGTACCATTTAGTCTAGAGATGAGACTATTTAGACACCATTTAGTCTAGAGATGAGACTATTTAGACACATTAGTCCATTGTAATTTGAAAGTCTACTAGAGTAAACAAATATTCCATGATATATGAACTTGATGTGGTGATGACCTTTGCTTTGAGAAAATTTTTTTTAAAAATGAAACTTGAGATTTGGTGGACCTATCGAGAGATAGAACCATTATAGGATGCCAAGTGGGTCTACAAGAAAAATATTGAATATTTCTTTAAGCGTCCAATAATAAAGTTAGATAATATAAAATGTTTAATGTTGTTTCTAAAGTCAAACAAAGTGATGTGTCTAATGATAAATTTATCACATATCAAGATTATTTGATGACTAAAACATATAATTAACAAAAAAGAGTGGATTATATATATATATATATATATTTTCATCTATATACGTAGACAAACATTCATCAAAGTTTTACTTACCCTTTATATTCACGAATATAAACTATAATAACTTAAGATGAATTAACATTTTAAAATTGAATAAATTAAAATTTTTAAACGATATCTATTTTAAATATAATTTATTAATTATCTAATTTATAAAAATTTTATTTAAAATTATCATTAATGTATAATTATCTAATATATTATTTATGATGTACTTATTAATATACTAATTACTATTATACCATATACTATAATAACTTTTTTCAATAAACTTTCAATAGATCGTGAACTTTACTAGTTTCGAGGTGAATAATGTAGACAAATAACAAACTTATGACATAAACTTATTATAAAAACAATAGAGAAAAATCATATACTTTAAAACGTGAGGTCAGAAAGTAATATTTTACCAATTTACTCCTCGTCCACGTGATAATTGATTATATTATATAACATAATATTATAATCTATCATTATATTATAGAATAATAAAATAATAATAAATATTAAATATTAAAATAATAATAAAATATTTATAATAAAATAAATTTATATAATAATAAAATAAATTATAATAAAAATAATAAGAAGAAATTTTAATAATAAAAAATAGAACATGAGAATATTAAATAATAGATAACAATAGTAATATAATAATGATAAAAAGAATAAAAAAAAGTAACAAAAAATAATATCAATAAAATAATTTAAAATTTTTAATTAAAATTAATAAATAATAATAAAATTAATTTGATTATTTAAAATATATTATTTTAGAATTTTTTGAAATTTATTATATCAATTAAACCTTTTACCAACTTTCATACATAATCTTTCTTTTCATTTTATTTATCTTTTTATTTCTTTTCTTCTAAATAATCTCACTTTCAATTGTGTTTCTTTCTGTTTTTCCACCCGCTTACATCCACCTCTCTATTATAAATACGTTGTTTTAAATATCTTAACAATATTGTTAGATATCCAAGTGTGAGTTTAAGTCCCACATTGAGTAGAAATGAGAAAATTGAGCAACAAATAAGAAAGAAGACCCACAAACCCAATGCCTTAAGGTTTTGGGTTGAAAGTGGCGTCATTCTCTTATATGGGTTTACTCAGTTCTCATTGTTTGAGATCTCCCCGGTGTTTCCCTCCTGAATTCTCCCAACAAGTGGTATCAGAGCTATTGGTTTACGGCTTGGGCGAGTACAGTTTGACCCTGTATCGAAAGTCTTCCTGATGGTGATTTCAGGCAAGTGTGTCCCGTATAAGTGTGTGAACGGCAGTATAAGTGAGGGGTCATGAGTAATGTACTCGGGTTGAGAATGCTTCCGCTCGAGGGGGAGAGTATCAATGTGGTAAAGGAGGGACTCACACTTGAGGGAGAGATTGTTAGATATTCAAGTGAGTCGAAGTCCCACATTGGGTAGGAATGAGAAAGTTGAGCAACATATAAGAAATAAGATCCGCAAACCTAATGCCTTAAGGTTTTGGGTTGAAGGTGGCGTCATTCCCTTATATGTTGGGCTTGGTTCTCATTCTTGTGAGATCTCCCCGGTTTCCCCCCTCGGATTTTCCCAACAAGTGGTATCAGAGCCGTATCGAAAGTCTTCCTAACGGGGGTTTCAGGCAAGCGTGTCCCGTATAAGTGTGTGAACGGCGGTACACAACAAGTGGTATCAGAGCCGTATCGAAAGTCTTCCTGACGGGGGTTTCAGGCAAGCGTGTCCCGTATAAGTGTGTGAACGGCGGTACAAGTGAGGAGTTTGTGAGGTAAGGAGACCCACAAACCCAACGCCTTAAAGTTTTGGGTTGAAGGTGGCGTCATTCCCTTATATGTGGTTTGGCTCAATTCTCATTCTTGTGAGATCTCCCTGATATTTTTCCCTCGGATTCTCCCAACAAATATAAAGTCAGCAGATTATGAAATGCAAACTATGATATAAGTTACATATAAGGTATATTCTTAACTTCGTCTTTTTCAATTGTTTTTGATTGATTAACAATTTTATAAATTTTTTATTAATAATATTAATTAATTTTTTTATTTGTGTATATCATTGTAACAATATATTCACATATTATATTATCAGATTTTTTTAATATTAATCCGTGTCGTACTTTTGTAGTTAAGGAAATAATTCTGAACCTGACCTTGTTTTTCTTGTATAATATGATTCTTTATATTAATAATAATGCTTAAATATATTTTTAGCCTCTCATTTTTTTTAATTTTTAGAGAAATTTTAAAAAGACAATCTTTCAAAAAATAAAGAAGTTTATCTTAAAAAAATGTATTAATTACTTTTCTTATTTTTGAGTAACATGGTAAATTTTTTTGGAATATTAATACGTTGACCAATTTCTCGAGTTGACGGAATAACTTCTCAATCTATCTAATGCTGCTTATATACTAATTCTTTAATAATAATAATAATATTATTATTAGAATTTCGTTTTTGTTATTTAAATAAGGGAAATGAAGTTCTCTCACTTCTTCTCTTAATTTCTATCTTTTTTCAATTTCTTCTCTTAATTTCTATCTTCCTAAAACAAGAAAATTTGAAGGAAAAGTTGTCATAGTTTTTTTCTCAATTTTTTTTTTTAGTTTTTTTAAAGAATTAATCTACTTTAACACCGCAGTATCAAAATGACACCATCTCACCCTTGATTTTATAATAAAATATTATATTTTAATAAAAAAATATTATTTTTTTGTCAAATGAAGCTAAATTGCTCAATATCAATATATCATTACTCTTTTTTAAACTTGCAGTTTATTTCAATGTTTACGTTTCTAAAAACAAATATGACCTAAAAAAATAAAGAAAAAATAAAATAAATAAATAAAATATTACCAAAAATCATATTTATATTATATTGTTTATATACTAATTGTTTAATAAAAATAAAAATAATAATAATAATAATAATTATTATTATTATTAGAATTTATTTTTCGTTATTTAAATAAGCGAAATAAATTTCTTTCACTTCTTCTAATTTCTTTTATATTAAATTTTTTTAATATGTTTTTCAATTTATTCTTCTTTTTTTCTTTCATTGATATTTTTGTTCTTATCCAAATAAAACAAATAAAAAAGAAGAGTGAGAGAGAGGAAATATTGATACTTATAAAAGAAGTGCATTATAACAACTGTCCAATTTGATTGATATATGACCCTTAGAAAACTGAAATATCCTGCATACAAAATAAAATATAATCTGATAAAATAGAACATGGCATTGCGAGGATTGAGTACGGTGGCGGTGACGGCGTCAGTATGCCCTCCAGGTCCACGATGCAGAGTTGACAACGGCACTCCAAGGTTAAGTTGTGGTGCTCGGTTTCCTTCTTCCGGATGTAGAATCTCTGTAGGGTGTAAAGCTGTTGGAGAAAAGCAACAAGGTCCCGTGGACGAAACCATTGTTTATGACGGCATATATGGGCCGTGGACCATTGAAGACTCCGATGTTCGAGAGGTGTTCATCCTGTCCTCATTCTCTTTCGATGCAGAGGAGATAGCTAAGCTTCCCCTGTTTATAATGTTTATAATTTCATTTTACTTCAATTCAATCTTCGATGTTCTTACAGGTTTAGTCTCGTGTGGATTCATCAATTAGTTAGATACATATATAATTAACATAATTTGATTGGACTTCTGAACCAGAACCCTACTCAGGTCGTAAGCCATTCTCATTTATTTTTATTATTATTATTATTACGCCATGGCAGGTAATTTTGTACAGATCAGGATTGGTAACAACTGCTACATCATTTGTGGTCGCCGCTGCTTCTGCTGCCTTTTTACCAGATAACGCCGCCTTAAGTACTACCCTGAAGCAAAATCTTGATCTATTTTATGTCCTTGGATCTGCTGGGTTGGGTTTATCGTTACTCTTGATTCATATCTATGTTTCTGAGATCAAGCTCGCCCTACAAGCACTGTGGGTGCTCGGTGTACTTGGATCGGCTACGGCCTACTTCACCCTTGCTCAACCAGCTAATAAAAATCTAGTACTATATGTGGTCGACAACCCATCGGCTATCTGGTTTGTCGGTCCTCTTTTTGCTGCCCTCACAGGACTTGTCTTCAAGGAAGGTAATGCAATGCTTCATCTAACTTATCTTTTTCCATTAAATATCAATTTGAAAAAGAAGCGTTTTCTTGATTCTTGAAAATTATGTTCTTTTTTAAACAGGACTCTGCTATGGCAAGCTAGAAGCTGGACTTCTTACGTTTGTTATTCCTACAATTCTTCTCGGGCATTTGGTATTCTCTTTCTTCCTACCTCTAATGTTATCTATCAAACAGATTACCCATAATTTTATATACCTGTAGCCATGGTTCCTTTGAATTTTCAATTTAGAGTACTTCAGAATTCTTGTAGGAGGTTTTGAAATCTTATTTCTTTCTCTGGTATAAAATCTTATCTCAATTTTAAGATATCTTTATTGAAAAACCATTAAAATTTTCACTATTTTTTGCCCTCTCATCTTGTAAGATTAATAAAATTTAATCAATGCGAATGTCTCAAAAACATTTATTTAACAGACTAAAAATCATTGTTGCTTTACCTAAGACAAAAATAATTCATGATGGGAATTTGTGGTTGTTTCAAGATCACTGGGAGAAGGGTCTGGACCATTAAGTATGCTCCCAAGTACACTTTGTAGGTCTGAAAAAAAGAGCATACAAAGGAAGCAATTGGTGAGATGTTTTATGTTAAATTAATAAAATATAAATTTTGAATTTTCCTCAAAGTTGGATGTTAACAGTGATAAAAACTCTGTAGTGGAGGAACTAAAACCCGATGCGCTTACTTGCATTGGTGGGTTCGTGCAAGAAAGAGCAGGGAACGAATGATGACCGAAGAAGTTTGAAGATGAAGAATTACAGACTTTCCTTTAAATATTTAAAGAAAAATTACAAACCTTAAAGTTGTATACGACTTCGTGGTCGGAAAAAAAAGTATAAAACTCACAAAGTTGTGTTACGTATTACATGCCTTAATAAAACTTTAAAGAAAAAGCCGAAGTTGTAAGATTTACCTAGGGATGTAATTTTTATAAAAAAAAATACTTATTTTGGTAATTTAGGAAAAAAAATTGCATTAGTATTCTGCTTATGCCTACATTTCTAGTGACGCTGACGTTATTATTATCGTCAATATCATTGCATGCAATTTCCGTTAATCACGGGTTACAATATTTGCAGACTGGTTTGATGGATGATGGAGTTAAGCTTACTTTGCTCGCTTCATGGATGACTCTTTTTGTGATATTTGCTGCAAGGAAATTCACCCAACCCATCAAGGTAGACTTTTACTTTTGAGGATTTGTGTTCATAGAAGTTTATATCTTCTGTTCATGTACAAAATTTGCTGATCATGGACTCTGATTCAACTTCAAGGATGACATTGGGGACAAGTCCGTTTTCATGTTCAATTCCCTCCGTGATGACGAAAGGAAAACCTTGCTTGAGAAATTAGAACAGCAAAGAACTCGTAATTAAATGCATCGGTTTCAATTCACCTTGAGATGGAATGCTTTAACTACAGGTTGGAAAATTTTGCGAAGACAATGGCACGTCTCTCATCACAGCCACAAATTTTCTCATTTAAAAGGAAATACTTCAAGCCCCTTCCCTATCAACAAAAACAAATCACTTTCCCTTTGTCCTCCTTTGTCTTTGCAAAAGTTACATGGTATGTTGCCTATTAGGGTCGTTGGGCTCTTCAAATGATAATGTGTCAACTCTTATACTGAGTGTGCGAGTAATATAGACAATAAGTCCAGAATCGCATCCTTTGAAAATTCAGTTTGATGTTTGTATCGTGAACGAATAAAATTAAATAACAATTAAAATGTGATTTAAATTTAACAAAGATATTTAAACCTTGGAATTGAATAATAATATTCTCCTTCGCATGTATCCTTAATTTAATTTAATATTGTCTTTTCCAATTATCAATATGCGCAAATAAAAGTATTCAACCTGATTTCTCTAGCATTGAATTTCATAAACCAAAGTTCCTAACTTCTATGTCTAGTTATTAGGATAATTTAATCAGCTTTAAGATAAGTTGCTATATGCAGTCATTTTTGGTTCTAATTTCAAAAAATGTTTTTCAGTCACAATGAGAAATCTAAAGTATGACAATTTAATATAAAACGTTAAACAAAGATGAATTGAATAAAGCAATATCAAATATTAATCAAGAGTACAATTAAAGTAGAGAATTTACATTCAAT
>Ga0099824_1008966_pt1 | contig 12530 bp, 9 predicted proteins | sample SiratrowhiteBW_FD_76837 | JGI IMG/M metagenome (GOLD analysis project Ga0099824, IMG submission 76837) | Root nodule microbial communities of legume samples collected from California, USA - Siratro white BW | ecosystem: Host-associated > Plants > Roots > Nodule | place: USA: California... | reverse complement strand
TTTTTTTTTTTTTTTTTTTTTTTTCTTGGTTCTTTTTGTTTTTGTTTTTTTTTTTTATTTTTTCGTGTTTTTGTTCTTACTTCTTCTTGTTCATGTTTCTTATTTCTTTTTTCTAGCTTCTTCTTTTTCTTGATTCTTCCTCCTTGCTTCTTCTTTGTTTGTTGCTTATTCTTTTTTATTGCTTCATTCTTTTTTTTTCTTCCTTATTGCTTCTTTCTTTCTTCTTCTTGTTCTTATTTCGTATTTATTGCTTCTTCTTTCTTGCTTCTGCTTTTATTCTTGTTTCTTCTTGTTATTATTTCTTTTTTCTTGCTTCTTTATCTTGTTTCTTCTTTCTCTTAATTCTTCTTTTTTGATTCTTGATTGTTGCTTCCTCTTTCTTTCTTCTTGTTTATTACTTCTTCATTATTGCTCTTGTTTCTTCTGTCTTGCATCTTCTTGTTCTTGTTTCTTCGTTCTTGGTTTTTCTTTCTTGCTCATTCTTTCTTGTTTGTTCGTTCTTGATTCACCATTCTTGCTTCTTGTTTTTTCTTTCTTACTTCTTCTTTATTATATATTCTTGTTATTGTTTCTTCTTTCTTACTTATTCTTTATTGCTTTTTCTTGTTCTTGCTTCTTTATTCATGCTTCTCCTTTCTTTCTTCTTTTTTCTTTTTTCTTGCTTCTTACTGTTTTTGCTTCTTTCTGTTCTTGTTTCTTCTTTCTTGTATTTTTTTTCTTCATTCTTATTTCTTGCTTATTTTTGTGCCTTTTTCTTTCTTGCTTTTTCTTTATTGCTTATTCTTTCTTTTCTTTTCTTTATTATTTCTTCTTGTTCTTGTTTCATCTTTATTGCTTCTTCTTTCTTGTTTCTTCTTGTTCTTTTATATTTTTTCTTGTTTCTTCTTTCTGACCTTTTTTTTCTTATTTCTTTTTTTTCTTGATTCTTCTTTCTTGCTTCTTCATTGTTGTTTCTTTTTTTCTTCTTATTTATTGCATTTATTTTCTTGTTCTTGTTTCTTATTGTGTTTGTTTCTTCATTCTTTCTTCTTCTTTCTTGCATCTTCTTGTTCTTGTTTCTTCTATTTCTTGCTTCTTCTTTATTGTTTTTTTCGTTGGTTCTTCTTGTTCTTATTCTTGTCTCTGCTTTCCTGCTTCATTTTTCTTGCTTCTTCTTTCTTGTTTATGCTTTTTTACTTCTTCGTTCTTGCTTCTTCTTTCTTATTTTTTTTCTTGTTTCTTCTTGTTTCTCGATTCTTCTTTCTTGCTTCTTCATTGTTGCTTCTTCTTTCTTTCTTCTTTTCTACTTCTTATTATTTATTGCATTTTTTTCTTGTGTTTGTTTCTTCACTTTTTTTTTCTTTCTTGCATTTTCTTGTTCTTGTTTCTTCTATTTTTTGCTTCTTCTTTATTGCTTTTTCATTCTTGGTTCTTCTTGTTCTTGTTCTTGTCTTTTCTTTTTTGCTTCATTTTTCTTGCTTTTTCTATCTTGCTTGTTATTCTTCTTGCTTCTTCTTTTTTACCTCTTCGTTCTTGGTTCTTCTTGTTCTTGCTTATTGTTTCTTAGATCTTGATTCTTGCTTCTTATTTCTTGCTCCTTATTTCTTGATTCATCATTCTTGCTTCTTCTTCATTATTACTTCTTCTTGTTCTTGTCTATCCTTTCTTTTTTCTTTTTTCTTGCTTCTCCTTCCTTACTTGTTCTCGTTCTTCTTTTTCTTCTTTTTTGTTTCTTACTTCTTCTTTCTTAATTTTTTTATTATTTCTTATTCTTTCTTACTTTTTATTTTTCTTTTTTACTTCTTTCTTGCTTCTTCTTTCTTTCTTCTTCTTGTTTTTGTTTCTTTTTTCTTGCTTCTTCTTTCATAGTTCTTATTGTTCTTGTTTTTTCTTATTCTTGCTTGTCCTTTCTTTGTTTCTTCTTTCGTAGTTATTCTTGTTCTTGTTTTTCTTATTCTTGCTTATTCTTACTTCATTTCTTCTTTCCTGCTTATTCTTTCGTAGTTCTTCTTGTTCTTATTCTTGCTTGTTCTTTCTTTATTTCTTCTTTCTTGCTTCTTCTTTCGTAGTTCTTCTTGGTCTTATTTTTTCTTATTCTTGCTTGTTCTTTCTTTATTTCTTCTTTCTTACTTCTTTTTTCGTAGTTCTTCTTGTTTTTATTTTTTCTTATTCTTGCTTGTTCTTTCTTTATTTCTTTTTTCTTGCTTCTTCTTTCCTAGTTCTTTTTGGTTTTGTTTTTTCTTATTCTTGCTTGTTCTTTCTTTTTTTCTTCTTTCTTGCTTCTTCTTTTTTGTTTTTTCTTATATATTTTTCTTTCTCTTTGCTTCTTCTTTAATTCTTTTTCTGATTCTTTTTTCTTGTTTTTGTTTTTTTTTCTAGTTTCTTGTTCTTGCTTCTCCTTTCTTTCTTTTCCTTATTTTTGTTTCTTCTTTCTTTCTTCTTTTTCTTTTTTTTTCTTGCTTATTTTAGTTCTTTCTTCATTTCTATTTCTTCTTTATTCTTTCTTCTTCTTTCTTGCATCTTTTTTTTTACCCTCTTACTTTTCTTGTTCTTGTTTCTTCTTGTTCTTATTTTCTCTTACTTAATTATTTTTTTTTTATGTTCTTGTTCTTGCTTCCTCTTATTTTTTTTCTTCATTCTTTCGTGTTCTTGTTCTTGCTTCTTCTTGTTTCTTGTTTCTTACTTCTTTTTTCTTGCTTTTTCTTTTTCTTGATTCTTGCTCCTTGCTTATTCTTTGTTTGTTGCTTGTTCTTTCTTATTTCTTTTTTCTTCTTTATTGTTTTTTTCTTTCTTCCTTCTTCTTTCTTACTTCTTCTTGTTCTTATTTCGTATTTATTGTTTCTGCTTGTTCTTGTTTCTTCTTATTTTTGTTTTTTTTTCTTGCTTCTTTATCTTGTTTCTTTTTTTTCTTGATTTTTTTAATTCTTGATTGTTGTTTTCTCTTTCTTTTTATTTATTACTTCTTGCATTCTTGCTCTTGTTTCTTCTTTCTTGTATCTTGTTCTTGTTTCTTTTTTTCCTGTTTCATGTTTCTTGCTTCTTCGTTCTTGGTTCTTTTTTCTTGCTTATTCTTCTTCTTGTTTCTTCTTTCTTGGTTGTTCATTCTTGATTCACCGTTCTTGCTTCTCCTTTTATGTTTCTTTTTTCTTGCATATTCTAGTTCTTGTTTCTTCTTTTTTGCTTCTTCGTTCTTAGTTAGTTCTTCTTTCTTGCTTCTTCTTTATTGTTTGTTCGCCCTTGATTTTCACCGTTCTTGCTTCTTCCTTCATGTTTCTTCTTTCTTGCTTCTTTACTTGTTCTTGTTTCTTGTTTCTTCTTTCTTACTTTTCTTGTTCTTGCTTTTTCTTGTTCTTGCTTCTTCATTCTTGCTTCTACATTCTTACTTCTCCTTTGTTGCTTCTTCTTTCTTTCTTCTTCTTTCTTGCCTTTTCGTGTTATTGGTTATTCTTATTTTTGTTTCTTCTTTCTTTCTTTTTCTTGTTCTTGTTTCTTCTTATTATTCCTTGTTCTTTCTTTGTTTCTTTTCTCTTGCTTCTTCTTTCATGTTTCTTCTTGCATTTTTTTTCTTCCATTTTGCTTCTTTCTTTTTTTTTTCTGATTCTTTTTTCGTTTTGTTTGTTTCTTTTTTTCTAGTTTCTTCTTGTTTTTGTTTCTTATTTCTTCCTTCTCCTTGTTTCTTTTTTCTTGTTTTCTATTTTTTTTCTTGCTTGTTTTAGTTCTTCTTTCTCCTTTTTTTCTTCTTTCTTACTTCTTATTCTTTCTTGCATCTTCTTTGTTGTTTATTCTCGTTCTTTTTTTTTCTTTCTTGTTTCTTGTTCTTGTTATTGTTTTTAATTTCTTACTTATACTTTGTTGCTTTTTCTTGTTCTTGCTTCTCCTATCTTACTTCTCCTTTGTTGCTTCTTCTTTCTTTATTTCTTTTTCTTTTTTGCTTCTTCTTTTTCTTGGTTCTTCTTGTTCTTGTTTCTTCTATCTTGCTTCTTCTTTCTTTCTTGTTCTTGTTCTTGTTTTTTCTTATTCTTGCTTGTTCTTTCTTTGTTTCTTCTTTCTTATTTCTTCTTGCATTTTTTTCTTCCTTTTTGCTTCTTCTTTCTTTCTTTTTTTGATTCTTTTTTCTTCTTGATTTTGTTTCTTTTTTTTCTAGCTTCTTTTTGCTTTTGTTGCTTATTATTCTTGTTTCTTACTTTTCCTTTCTTGCTTCTTGTTCTTGTTTCTTCTTTCTTTCTTTCTTCTTTTTTTTTTCTTACTTCTTTTAGTTTTTTTTTCTTCTTTCTTACTTCTGTTTATCCTTTCGTCTTCTTTCTTGCATCTTCTTTGTTGTTTATTCTCATTCTTTTTTCTTCCTTTTTCTTCTTTCTTGTTTCTTGTTCTTGCTTTTTCTTGTTTCTTCTTATTCTTATTTTTTCTTACTTCATTATTCTTTCTTTCTTCTTCTTTCTTTCTCTTTCTTTTTCTTGTTCTTGGTTCCTTTGGTTCTTGTTTCTTCTTTCTTGCTTCTTCATTCTTTCGTGTTCTTATTCTTGCTTCTTCTTGTTTCTTGTTTCTTGTTTCTTACTTCTTTTTTCTTGCTTCTTCTTTTTCTTTATTCTTCTTCCTTGCTTCTTCTTTGTTTATTGTTAATGATTTCTTATTTTCTTTATTGCTTCTTCTTTCTTTCTTTTTCTTTGTTACTTCTTCTTTTTCTTATTTCGTATTTATCGCTTCTTCTTTCTTGCTTTTGCTTGTTCTTGTTTCTTCTTGTTATTGTTTATTCTTTCTTTCTTCTTTTTCTTGATTCTTGATTGTTGCTTCCTCTTTTTTTCTTCTTGTTTATTGCTTTTTCATTTTTGCTCTTGTTTCTTCTTTCTTGTATCTTCTTGTTCTTATTTCTTCTTTCTTGCTTCTTAGTTCTTGGTTTTTCTTTCTTGCCTATTCTTCTTCTTTCTTGCTTGTTCACTCTTGATTCACCGTTTTTGCTTCTTCTTTCTTGTTTCTTCTTGCATTCTTTTCTTTCTTTTTGCTTTTTTTTCTTTCTTTTTCTGATTCTTTTTTTTTTGTTTTTGTTTCTTTTTTTCTAGTTTCTTCTTGTTCTTGTTTCTTCTTTCTTGCTTTTGCTTTCTTGCTTCTTCTTGTTCTTATTTCTTTCTTCTTCCTTTTTGTTTTCTTTTTCTTGCTTCTTTTTGTTCTTCTTTCTTACTTCTTTTTTTTTTTCTTCTTCTTTCTTGCATCTTTTTTGTTGTTTATTCTCGTTCTTTTTTTTTCTTCTTATTATCGTTTCTTCTTTCTTACTTATTCTTTGTTGCTTTTTCTTGTTCTTGCATATTCTTTCTTGTTTCTCCTTTCTTGCTTTTTATTTCTTTCTTTTTTCTATCTTCTTACTTCTTCTTGTTCTTATTTTTTCTTTCTTCTTCTTTCTTTCTTGTTCTTGATTCCTCTTGTTCTTGTTTCTTCATTCTTTCGTATTTTTATTCTTGTTTCTTGTTCTTGTTTATTCTTTCTTAATATCTCGTGTTGGTCATCACATGCAACGTCTAATATCCTGTGTAGCGCCTAAATTGGAGACAAAATTCAAACATTGTGACTATAACATAAAGTTTGTTTGTTAATGGTGTAAATGTTCCTGATGGAGTGAAAATGAATCTTGGACACTTTAAGGCCTTGTACATTGATAGACTGTTAAAGTGGGTTCTGTTATTTCTCCATTGAAAAAGTCAGATACAAAAAAGATATGCAAAACCCTAAACACAAAAGGGCAAAGTAGTAAATTTGGGTCAAAGTATAACAATTTTCACCTTGATCGAAATTGTACAACTAGAAAGTAAATAGAAATTAACTAGAACAAACTCAAAAACAAATTAACAACAGATTGAAATTATCTTTGAGCAAAACTTGAACTTTGCAATGGGAAGAGGCTTCGTGAGCATATCAGACGGATTCTCTTTGGTGCTAATCTTCTTTACAAGCACATTACTTTCAGAAATCACATCACACACAAAGTAATACCATATATCAATGTGTTCAGTCCTCTCATGAAACATCCGGTTATTCGTCAAATGAATAACACTTTGGTTGTCACAAAATACCATGATAAGATCATCAAGAAAAGCAATCTCACCAAAAAATGTCTTAAGCTAAATAGTCTCCTTAATAGCCTATGTGATTGTCATATACTATGCTTTCGTGCTAGAGAGTGCATTAGTGGATTGAAGTATTGACTTCCATAGTCAATTATGATTAAATAGAATGAAAGATTATATTAGCGGTAATTTATTAATAACGGAATTATACCTCTTAATTGAACATTTCCTTTTATAAGAAACATATTTTTACTATTTCAGATTGTAGATAAATTGCTTTACATACCCCAATTTCGTTTTGCACCTAAAATTTTTGGATCCTCAACTTTCAATAACCCGCCATTGACTCTCACACAGCCTTTTATTCCCCCGGTCAAAATTCCAAAAATGTTTTTGACATTTATACCTGAGCACAGTGTAAAATCATGGATAAGAATGTTCGTGGTGGCTAAAGTGATTCGTGAAGATGATTACAGTTGTGGTGACGTGGGTGACGTGAGGTAGAGGTAGGGTTGATAGTGGTATTAGGAGAGGTAACGAGAGATAAGTTTTAGTGTTTTTTTTTAGTTAAAGGAGGTGCGTGGATGACGGGAATCAGCTTCTAAAAAGGGTTTATGGAAGAAGAATTCCATAAAATGTTTTATGTAGAAGTAATAAATTAGGGAAAACTTGTTTTGAAAATATGTCATGGAAAAATGATTCCAGAAGGAGTAGCAAAAAATTGCGTTCTCAAATATTCTAAAAACCATATTTGTGCCAGTGAAATCAAAATTAAGAATACATAAATGGCTTCTTAAATTAAATTTCACATTCAGAAATACAAAATATAAGCATCAAGGGTATTTATGTCACACCCTATTACAAATGAAAAAAATACAAAAATTACTCTCATCATTAGTTTTTGAAAAATGTTTTCTAAAAATTTTTCAGGTTTTCGTAACATAAATTTATTCCAAAAAGTCTTTTCTAAAATATAATTTTATGTTTCGGCAAATACTTTCTGAAAATATAATTTGAATTTTTTTAAATATTTTTGTATTTTAGAAAAGACTTAAAAAATGTATTTCCAAAATATATTTTTACTGAAAAGATACTTTTAGATTTTTTAAAAAATAATAAGTGCAGGTCAAAAGTGATGGATATAGAAAGTTTTTACTAATTTATTAAAATAAAAGAACGTGAAAAATAAAATTTAAAAACAAACTTGTTTTTTTTTATTAATTAAAAATAAATAAATATCTATACTTATAATCTCACAAAGAAATTAATTTAAAAACAAATCTCTCTCCACTGACTTTAATTACGTGCAACTAATTAAAATATCCTACACACATTTATTCTCAAGAGCAGGTGAGAAAGTGGTTTGGTGTTGGAAGCATTTTCCTTGCAATGATTGTAGTAGGACCTTCTCACCATTGGATTAAGGTCTTACGTCTTGCTTTCTATCCACAAAATATTCACTTCTACTTTTGCAACTGCAATGGCTTCCGCAGTGTTTGTGAGCTTGCACGAAGAAGACACTCGCCACGACAACATCACAGGTATTCTTCTTGATCTTTTCAGAAGTAGAGGCATCGACGTCTTCGTTAAAGGTGAATCCAGAACATTCGACCTGTTTCAAGCGATTGAACGCTCTCGCATTTTCATTGTGGTCCTTTCGAAGAACTACGCTTCCTCAATCTGCTGTTTGCGTGAACTAGTGGCGATCATCAGTGCCGTTGAATCTCGGCCAACGGAAGTTCTTCCTATTTATTACGGTGTGGATCCATAGGAGGTGCTATTTCAGAATGGCTGTTATGGAAAAGCCTTTTCGAAACACGAAGAAAGATTCAGGGAACATAAGCAGCGGATGGAAGAAGTGCAGAGATGGAGAGAAGCTCTCGTACGAGTGGCTGGTTTCCCTGGTCGCCATATAAGAAATCCGTACGTATTTTTGTCTTGTGATCTTAATTTTTTTTGTATGTGTTTCATTATTTCTCAGGAAATTATTTAGTGAGATATATTATTTCATAATTTCATATTTTTTAATATTATTTTTATGAAATTATATTATTTTTTAATTTTAATTAATTATTCATAAAATTATAATTTTTTTATGCTTTAGTACTTAAAAATTGAAAAATGCTCTTTATTATCTTCTCTTGGACAAGTACATTCTGGTTTGCGTCTCTTGGATGTTAATTTGGCGTTCTTCATTTTTTTTTTTTCCATGCTTTTAGGTCTCTACCTGGAAATTCTTTTGATTTTGTTGAATGTGCACTAGATCTTTTGGGTCGTAATTTGGGTATTGCATTTTGTACTCCTCAAAATGAAACAAGAAACATTAGATATGGAGATTTTGAAGATATTGTTCAGTATAAAGATGAAGATGAAGTTTCATACAAGGAGCTGCGAGGTTTGATTAGGTTAAGGGATTTTATCAGCCTCGTGTTGACTTATCCAGTGAAGTTAGAAGAGGACGGTATATTAAGATCCTGGATTAGTTCATTTCCTGAATGGAAAGCTCGGTTATTTTTCACTGATGGTTCTCCTGTGACTAACAAACCATGGAGTTTACTAACCGAGAAGGCTCTGAGATGCATGAAAGGATTCATACCAGTGGAAATAATGACTGAAATAGAAAGTGGTGAGAGATCCGTCTTCAACCGCCATAGTGATGTAATACCAGAAGGCGTACTCCCTCTAACTGTTGATCTCGCAGTCAACCAACTAATTCAAACTTTGTTTTCTGGACATTTCCATGCGCGCTATATCAGACTGTTGACCAGAAACTCGGCTGAAAAGAAGTCTGTGGTGAACAAAATAGTTACAGCCTTGGAAGATAAACACGACATGTTTGGAATTGACAAAGATTTTCTTAAGGCCGTATGGATCAATGCCTTGACATGTGAGACTGATGCAGAGGTTCAAGTTCAAGAAGAAATCAATATGATCATGGGAGGTATTTCTATGACAGAAGGTAATGACATGTTACTAGACATTGACGAAAAGAGGGGCAATAGGCTATTGGTGATCATAGTGGATACAGATAGCAACAAGAAGCTGGACCTCCGAAAAGTGCAATTTCCAACTGGGATAGTGGTGTTGATAACAACTGAGTCTTCAACACAAGCGGTGAAGGATGATGACTTTGGAATTGCATGGACAACGGATTTGAATATTTGGACTCAGGATCATCTGTTGCCTTGGAGACTCTTCTGTACCTATGTGGGAAGTTGTATCAGCTGTAGCACAGTGGGTTCGTCAATGACCATTCAGAAAATTGCTGTGGAAATAGTCAAGGAAAGCCATGGTCATCTTCTTGCCACTGTTCTTGTTGCAAAGCATCTTAGGTGTGTGAAAGATGTTAAATACTGGGAGCTTGTACTCGACAAATTAAGAAGTCCGAACACTTCTTATTATTGTCAAGATACTGATCGAATTGGCATTAGCAGAGTCATGGTCAATGCATTTGTAAATATTATTTGGGAAGACATTGATGATGAACTAAAGCTTCGCCTCCAACTCAGTTTAGCTGTTCACAACATTAAAAATGGAGTGAGAGATGATATCTTGGTTTCTTATTGGGCTAAAGAACTTGATGAATACCAAAGGCAGTCACAATATTACTTCGAGGAGCTTCTAGACTGTTTTCTCTTGTTGAAATTTGAAAGTGGAGATGTCTATTTGCCAATAGAAACCTATGATATAATTAAATCATTACACATTTCAAAACCTTTCATAAGCCATGGTGTATTAGGATTGACAGAGCCACCTTACATTGGACAATGGCATAGTCTTATCAAGATAGAATTGATTGACAATAAAATATGTGAACTACCACAATCACCAGACTGCCCTAAACTCAAAGTGCTGTTGTTGCAGGGCAATGCCGATTTATTGGATATCCCTGATTCATTTTTCGTCCACATGCCTCTACTTCAACACCTGGACTTATCCTACACCAGTATAAGGGATTTGCCCCCTTCCCTCACCAAATTGATACAACTCAAGAAATTATATCTTAAAGGTTGTGATCTCTTCATAGAAATATCCCCGCAAATTTTTCAACTGAAGAATCTGGAAGAACTTGATCTTGACGGGACTTTGATAACCCATTTGCAAGAAGACATTCGAGAATTGACCAACCTGCAACGCTTAACTCTATGCTTTGATGGATACCATCATGTACTAAGTCGTGGTAAAAAAGGTAAAAAGATTTCTAACATAATTCCTAGTGGAGTGATATCAAATCTTACTCAGTTGAATTATCTAAGTCTTGACGTCGACCCTGAAGATGAGCAATGGAGTGAGGATGTTAATAGTGTTTTGGTGGAAATTTTGGAATTAAAGAAGTTGAAGACTGTGAGCGTATATGTCCCAAAGGCTGACATTTTGGAATTCATACCCCCAGAAAAATCTTTTAATTTCCGATTGGTTGTTGGTCATCACATGCGACGTCTAATATCCCGTATAACGCCAGAACTGGAGACAAAATTCAAACATTGTGACTATAGCATCAAGTTTGTTAATGGTGTAAATATTCCCAATGGAGTGAAAATAAATCTTGGACGCTTTAAGGCCTTGTACCTTGATCGACATATGACTATGAAGAGTCTCTCGGATTTCAATTTGAGGAACGTACGCGGGTTAGAAGTTTGCATATTGGCAGAATGTAATGAAATGGAAACAATTGTCGATGGAAGTAATTCAAAAGATGCACCTGTTGCTCTAATGTTAGAGTTTTTGAGTGTATTTTATATGAAGAATTTAAGAAGCATTTGCGAAGGTTGCAGTCCTTTTTCACATTTAAAGTATATAGCACTACACACTTGTCCCATGTTAACTACTATCTTCACTTTATATACTTTTATCAGTCTTCCCTTTTTGGAGGAGATCACTGTTGAAGACTGTCCCAAATTAACCACCCTGATAAGTCATACCATTCCAGAACAAGAAAAAAAACCAAAAGTTTTCCTTCCCAAGTTGAGAGTAATATCGCTTCTCTATCTTCCCAACTTGATCAACATGTTTAATGGCCTGCGTGTTGAACATGCTTTAGAAGAAGTGAATTTTTATTGTTGTCCAAAACTCCAAAGTCTTTCTAGATCGGAGTTGTCATGGAAATATTTGAAGTTCATCAAAGGACAAAGCATGTGGTGGGAAGCTTTGGAATGGAGTGTATCAGAGTGGGGTTATGCTGGTAGACCCAATTTTTTTGAACAATTCTTTAAACCAATTAATGTGGAGGCCGACATGATGTATCAGGTAATTTTTAATTATCCTTCTTTTCAAATTTCTTAATATTGTTGGTGTGTTGTGAATCTTCACAAGAATAAGAACATCTCATTATACCGTATATATTGTCTAAAGATTAAAATTTGGATTTTATAAGATGTTTTCTATTAAAGTATGCGTACATGCATAAAAAATAAGATTCAAAAATCTTAAATAAGACATTTTTTTTATCTATTTTGAAAATATATATTTATACTAACAATTAAATAAAAATAAAATAGTTTTTTTTTCATTCATTTCATACTTTTTTTCTCTCTCTAGCAAAGGAAAGAATAAGATTCCTATTATGTATGAGCTTGTTAGTATAAAACTAGGTCAATCACAGCATAACAATTTTACATAAATAGTCTGAGAAGTAAGTATGGTGCAGTAATGAATAACGGTCATCATGTCTAGGGAGAGCACCAAACACTTGAAAATTGTATTTTAGTTCTATGTTTTTCATCTAAAATCATGTCTTTTTGCCTCATGTTTACTATAAAAGCCTAAGTGAGTGACTTTTCATACGTTACACTGCGAAATTTTAGTTCCACTTGTTGACTTATCATATTTTTTTTTTCGATTTTAATGATCCTAATCTAAGTAGCTATTTTGTTTTAAGTTGGATAATAACTTTTCCTGATTTTACTTTGATTTTTTTAGCATAGTTCATAATTTATTTAATATTTGAAGTTAAATGATTTATTTTGTAAAAAATAAATAACTAGTCACATAGATAGATGCTTATACCAATTTTTCACATCACCACATTTGCTAAAATTTGGTAATAGCAAGATTATTTTTTAAATTCGCGGATTAAAATCAAGCCATTAAAGCTGTGAGGACCAAAATTACTCAATTTTCAAATGTAGCGATTCAAAATCAAAATCACTCGCGCACTATACTCGAAAAACCAAAAGTGCATTTAAGTTATTTTTTTATGTCAAAAAAGAAATTAACTTCACACCAATTCTTCTTGGTGATTACAGAATAGTGGCAAATTGTTGCTTGCTTGAACTGAGTTATGTTTTAGAGATTTAAATAAATAAGTTTATTCATATTTATACTCATTAAACTACAACCTCAGGTATAACTCTACATTAACTAAATTTACTACTATGATCTTACCCTCTTAATTTCATCGTTTTATTTAATTACTTGAATATCTTATTTTCAGGGAGTTTCAAGTTTTACACAGATGATGACAAAGTTACATTTGAAAACACCTACGCCTCCAAC
>Ga0099824_1008961_pt1 | contig 12534 bp, 6 predicted proteins | sample SiratrowhiteBW_FD_76837 | JGI IMG/M metagenome (GOLD analysis project Ga0099824, IMG submission 76837) | Root nodule microbial communities of legume samples collected from California, USA - Siratro white BW | ecosystem: Host-associated > Plants > Roots > Nodule | place: USA: California... | reverse complement strand
CAATTTTCAGGCTGAAACGTAAAATCTGGAAAAATTATCGATGCAGAAATAGAGTTAAACGAATCAGAATAGAATGAAGGAAAAATAGGACGCCACAAACGATTGACGTTTGATAAGTCCTTATGATCACCACAAGAATTGGAAATTCTTGATAAGATCAAAGATTCAAGGAAGAACCCTAGCAGAGAAAATCTCACACTGCAGAATATAACATCCAAAATCTGCCTTTTCATTAAATCCCAAATGATTTATACAAATTAGGTCTGAAGTACTAAAATGCGTATAAAAGACAAATAAATTGTCAACATTACAAGCACATATAAAAGTGGCTCTGTAGCTTCTTAGCCCTTGCTTTAGTCATAGGACCTCCCAATCCTTGCAAAGATTCTTCAATTGGAGTTTGCACTTGGGCTTGGGCCTGGATGTCCTCATCACAAATGTAAGGCACAGGTTGTGACTACCAGCAGATCAATCAATTTAAAAAAAAAATTATAATGATTGAAAACCAATTACAAGAATACCAAGTAAGATTTAATGATGCCCTAAAGAAAACAAAACAGATCACATATGACTAATCAAAACACCATATCAAGTCACAAAAAGAGATGTAGAGAAAAGAATAATTCTAAGGTTTCTAAGGTTACTAAAAACCTTGTTAGAATGAGTATTAGAAATGAGAAACGAGAGAGGGTTTATGCATCCTAATTTTAATTTTTTTTCTTTTGTTATTTTTAAACAAAAAGAGATAAAACTCTTCTATTAGTTTTCTTTAGTTTTATTGATTTACTTTTTCATGTTATCCTTTTAAGTTTGGTTTGATGGTTTACTTTTTTTTTCCTGCATTTTGGTTTAACTCCCATAATATTATATCTTTTAAATAAATTTTATAAGATGACTTTATATATTGATATAGTTTAACTAAATTGCAATGATTGGATATTTAATTTTTTTATAAATTTTGTTAGCTAAAGATCGTATTTCGTAATCATGTTTTGTTTTTATAACATATCATCGAAGTTAGAGGGATGAATAATTATTGTCAAACTTATATAAAATATTTATAGATTTAAGATAATTTAGCTAAAAATGTTAATACTAATACACATTTTATTATTGTTCAATTAGATTTGAGATATTGTTATCATTTAATTAGTTATATTACTCTACTCTTGCATTTGTCTTTTATCTTTTTAAAAGTGGAGACAATTTCAAAATCTAAGATGAATATGGTATTCATATCTCAAGTTTTAAAAAAACCAAATTTAATATTTTAAATTAAAAAGGTTTGTAGTTCTTTTTTAGAAGTGTATAGTTCTTACACACTACATTTAAGACATAAATATTTTTTTTCCAAAAAACCATTTTCAGTTTATATACAGTAAATTTAAATAAAAAAACTTTTTTCAAATTTGTTTTTAGACATCAAGAGGAGTTTTCTTCAAAATTCCAGGAAATAAAAAATAAATAGTAATAAAAAAATTGTACCCTAAAAAATGCTTCAGAAATTAGCAGAAAAACCTAATCAGAAACGGGGGGCATAGAAGCACCCTCAATACACACCCAATTGGAAAACGTTCAAAAGGGTATAATAATAGAATGCAGCAGAAGACCAGATAACAGAAACACGCTCTGTTCTATCTTCTCTGCTTCTTTGTTCGTGCAAGGAAATGGCTAGAGCAGCTTGCAACCATCTTCACTTGGTTCCTAGTTTGGTTCATCCATTGAAGTCAACCCTCTTCACAAATCACTCTCTTTCCACCACACGTACTCGCTTCTATGACATTCACCGAAGGTTCTCTTCTTCTTCGTCCAAGATAAGCATGAGCCTCAAGGCTGGTATCGTTGGCCTCCCCAACGTTGGAAAATCCACTCTTTTCAATGCCGTTGTAAGCCACTCTCTCTATCTCTCTCTGGGTATTCCTTGAAATGCATTTGCTCCCCTCATATGTATCATGTGACCCTATTGAGGCATTTTGGGACACTAAATGTGGGTGCTTTTTTAAGCTGGGATTTGAACTTTAGTTTGCCACTTTGACTAGCCCCTTCTGCTAGATCAAATTGTAGTCGATAAATGAAGGGTCTTTATGCTCTTTGTTTTTCATCCATGCAATTTATTGGTATTTGGGGGGTTTAAGTATTGCTCATAGACTCATTTAGGTGTAAATGTTCTTTGATGGGTATTTATTTGAGTATGCTTTTGATTAGTTGGGTTTATGGGGGTATTCCTATGTACTAAAGGACACATATACCGGAAATTCTAACCTTTTTCACCACATTCTGAGGGACTAGTTCCTTCCACTAGACTCAATTCTAGTTGGCAAATGAAGGGTTTTTGTTGTCATTGTTTTTCATTCCTGCAGTTTATGAGTGTTTTGGCTGTTTAAGCATTGGTCATAAAGGTTTAAGTATTGGTTATAAACTCCTCGTGTCTAAATATTCTTTGATGGGTATGCTTATAAGTTGAGTTGCTTCAGTGAACAACTTTCGGAATTTGAATGTCTCTTTTTGAGTTGCAAGTTTTTGCTTTTGATGGTTTTCCCTAATGATGTGAGCTGTCCTTATTTAATGTGATCTTTAGAGGGAATGCTTGTTGTTGATTCGTGGTTTCTGAAGCTCATAAATTCACTCTGATTCAAATTTACTATGAATTTTGCGTTTATTTGTTTTTTGGGTTTGAATTAATGTGTTTAGGGAGGGAGAGTGATACTCGTTGTATATTCCAAATGCAATCCTGTTTCTGGAATGTGTTAAATTTCTGTTCATATATTCTAGTTCTAGTTCATATGTAATAGATTCTTCTTCGCCAATGAAAACATTATTCTTTTAGTTTCTTAAACTCTAAAATAAATTGAAGGCAGTTTCTTACTGGTTGGTCTGTACATCTACGCAAATATCTCCTCCATTGTCTGGATGAGAACCAAAAGAGGAATAATTAAAAAGAGAACATTATTCAAATAAAATATTGATGTTTTGAAAAATGGTATTTTGTGAAGACAAGATGGCAAGCATTAAAGTTGGTTATCAGGGATCATTCAATGGTCAAGTTTTGATTTTTCTAATTTGTTAAAACATAGTTCGCAACTTACAAGCTTTTCTAAGAAACATATCTAAAATTGAATTCAATAAGTTTCCAATAGTGGGTTTCTGAGGGGAGGGAGGGGAGGACATGAAGATTTGTTCTTAGTAATGAACAAAGTAAGCATATGATATTGCATTTCTGTTTAACCATGAAAGAAGAATAACTATTTTTTTTGTAAGAATGCAAGAATGTTTGACTAAAGTGGATGAGAAGTGCTCAATTTGTAAGAATTCCAAGCTTTCCTTGATATTTTGAAATGCGTAATTTGCAACAACAAAAACAAAAGCCTTATTCCTATGAGGTTGGCTACAAGGATCACTAATTGTCACTTGACTAGTTTTAAGACTAGAGATTCAACTTTCTATGGCAAAAATTGGCTGCATATACTTGGTAAACATTTTGAGATGAATTCTCTGGTCATGAATATTAAATAGTGAAGATGTGCTTAACTGTAGGTATTACGAAGGGAAATAGATGTGTATATTTGTTTAAATTCCTTTCTAAATGTCCACATATTTGTAGAGTACCAAAGTAATCTATAAATATGTCAGTGAATCCTTTTAAAAATGCACACAAAATGTACAGTTCACTATCCGTGTGCAACAGCTTTTTGTGGAATTGCTTAGCAGATCCCTTAGAAGTTTGTTGAATCTAAGTGAACTGTTTTAAAAGTTGTACTTATATACTTCAGAGTAGGCTTTCTTGTGATGGGGTGACTTGTATTTCAACATGACTTAATCATACCAAACAGCAGAATACCTGTTGAGATTTTGAAATCTACAGTTTTTGAAATGATGGCTTGGATTTGTTATTCCTGGTAAGTGGATAATCAACCCTTGAATCAATTCTTAAGTTTTCTCTATGAAATAGCAACGGACAAATATGAACTTGTGAATGTTTACTTTTCAAAGATGCAAAAATGTCATTTTTATATTAGAATTAAGTTTGCAGTAAATACTTATGCCTCTTTGTAATCAACTAGCTAGCAAAATATTGTGAGGATTATTTTATCTAGTTTGTCTAATTTCTGTTCAATGTTTGTGCTGATTGTTTTATTGATGTTTTGTGTGTAGCCCTAGTTCCCAAAGCTATCAAAATGTATCAAATATTAATTAATATAATGGTCTTGTATGTCTAGGTGGAAAACGGAAAGGCCCAAGCTGCTAATTTTCCATTTTGTACAATAGAGCCAAATGTAGGGATTGTTGCTGTTCCTGATTCTCGTCTCCATGTACTCTCTGATCTCAGCAAATCTCAACGATCTGTTCCTGCATCAATAGAATTTGTGGATATTGCTGGGCTTGTCAAGGGTGCAAGTCAAGGCGAGGTTTTTTTAATTTCTCTTCTCTTTGTTTTTGGTCTCAACAAACACTTGTTTTTATCTTATTTTCAATAAATTCTCACATGTGTGTTGGTAGTAAGTTGGCATTTGCATTGCATTGATCTCAATTCTCTTTCAACTGTTGCAGGGGTTGGGTAACAAGTTTTTGTCACATATTCGTGAGGTGGATTCTATACTTCAGGTATGTATCTATCGTCATTTCCTTGTTATCATGGTCTTGGATGATTACTGTTAGAATAATTTACCTTTGTTATATAATTTGTTTAGATAGGTTAAGTTTGTCCTAAAAGGCTGTTTTGCTTATTAGCATTAATTATCTAGATATAGACTTTTCTTGTACCTCTTGGTATTCCTGATGTAACTTTCTTCTATAAATAACAAGATCAACTAAGAGATAATCAATCTCTTAAGCTCTTTTTATCATATTTTCAGTCTCAAGTATTACATCTAATCTATTTGTTCTCTGTAGTTGTTCCCTTTTTTATGAACCAATTTACTAGTTATGTACATAGTGCAAATCTTAAATTGGAGTTTTGAAACATTTGTAGGTGGTAAAAAATACAGGGTAGTTTTTATTCCCTTTACTGACTTAAAATATTTGTGGATCTATTGGTTTTCAATAATCAAATCAGGTTGTACGATGTTTTGAAGACAATGACATTGTTCATGTGAATGGGAAAGTTGACCCCAAGTCTGATATTGATGTTATCAATTTGGAGCTCGTTTTCTCAGATCTGGACCAGGTCAGCTTACTAACTATCATTCTACACCATTTTACTGCTTATTTATCATTCTAAATGTGTTGGTGGCACATTTGACTTTTTATGATATTTGTCATGATCTATTAATTTGTTTGGATGATATTGTATTATTTTCCTTCCTTGTGCTTTTGGGTTTTTGAACTCTATCTGTGCATGAACACTTGGTATGGAATTATATGACAAACTTGACTGATACGCTAAGATATTCCTTTTTTAAGCAATGCAGATTGACAAAAGAATTGATAAGCTAAAGAAGGGCAAGGCAAGGGATTCGCAATCTAAACTCAAGGTTGTAGTCTTTAACTGCTACCACAAGTCATCAACCTGCGTTTATTAGTTGAAATGCATTCTTCAACTTGATTTTGAAAATTTTGATTGTAGGAAGAGGCAGAAAAGTCTGCATTGGAAAAGATTCAACAGGCACTCATGGATGGAAAGCCTGCACGATCTGTGACCTTAACAGATTTTGAAAGGGATGCTGTAAAACATCTCTGCTTACTCACCATGAAACCTATTATATATGTGGCAAATGTTGCAGAAACTGATCTTGCAGATCCTGCGAACAATAATTATGTCAAGGATGTTACAAATGTTGCATCTGAGTTGCAGTCTAGAATTGTAACAATTTCAGCACAGGTATACATTTAGAAGGCATTTTCAGTTCATTACACTGTTAGATCAATAGTGATGTTAGCCTCCTTTTTTTAAATGTTTGTATACTTATTTAAGCTTCTTGAACAAGCTTTCTTGCTTTGATAAAAATGTCAGAAGTATAGACAGGTCACACTTCCCCTCTTCAATGGTTTCTCCTTTCCCTTCTAGTTTCACATGACATCTGTAGACCCGGGGGAGGGGCGGTAGTGACGTCTACACCCACTGCATATGGTGATCCTTAAACACATACTTGCCATTCTTAATGTTGAAAGAGAAAAAAAAGATGGAGGAGTTGCTGAAAGCTGTGTATGGACTACACAACAAAATCCATTTTATATGAGCTTATGGCAATAAATACATGATATGATATGCCTATAAATTTGGTTCTACTTCGATATTCCTATAATTACAAAGATCCTAATTAAATAAGGAAACAACTCAAATATTAATGAACAAATCGTAAGAGATCATCTAAGATACTCTAAAATATTCTAAGCTAATAATTTTAGATATTTCTTATATTTTAACACTTACAAAGTGACAGTGAGCTCTGAATATCGTGTCCTTATTCGTGACAATTTGATCTCCTGGAAGAGCAAGAAGCAAATTGTAGTAGCAAGATCTAGTTCAATTGCTGAATATAGAGCTATGACCTTTGCCACCTATGAGCTCATTTGGCTCAAACAATTGCTTAAAGAATTGAAATTTGGGAAGTTCACACAAATGACTCTTGTATGTGATAGCCAAGTGCTCTACATATTTCCTCAAATTCTGTATTTCACGAGAGGACTAAACATATTTAGGTAGATTGTCATTTTATCCTAGAAAATATTCGATATGGAGACATCACCACTCAATTTGTTAGCTCTAATGATTGATTGACAAATATCTTCACTAGATCGTTGTAGGGTCCTAGAATTGATTATATTTGTAGCAAGCTTAGTTGATACGATTTATATGCACTAGCTTGAGGGAGATTGTTAAATGTAACTAATATATGGGTCTTGGGCCATCTCTTTGTTGTGTGAGACACTTATATACATACATACATATATACATATATATACACACACACACACATGCTCCTCTGTTGGAACAGACACAAAGAGTCAAATTATTTGTCTCTTCACCATATATGTTTTTCTTCATGATAGATCATAATATGTGTACATGGAGCAACAAGTAGTCCTCTAATAATATATATAGCCACTTGATTTCTTCATTGTGGCTAAAATATATTGTGTCACTTATCTTTTTACTAAAATTTAATTTTTTACTTTATCTCTTAAAAGATTTGTTCCAGTTATTTATCTTTTAAAAGATTCATTTTGGTCCTTTATCTTTTAAAGATTCATTTTGGTTCTATATCTCTTAAATCTGGATCACCGTTGCCCCTTCGAAACAATGATTGCTTTTGATTTCAAGCACAATTTTAAACTATTTTTTTATTAATTGAAGACTTGAATTTGTCTCATTAGATTCAGCTACATGAAAATTATGAAATGAACTAATGTTCAAACAAAAGAAGGCCTCTAATAAGGCGAGAACTGCATGAAATGTGAGTTCCATTCACACTGGAAAATTGAAAAACTTACTATCATTCTTTTTGAGTTGCTTGAGACTCACTTTTCACATTATTTTCTCCATGTCGATGTCTTTTCTTGGTTCAAACATTAGTAGGATTTCATTGTTTTTGTGCAGGTGAATCTAAAGCGTAAGGGTTCAAAATTGTGTTCCAATATAAAAAAGGATTGCTGTTTCAAAATGACGACATTGATCCGGATTAGAGAGATTACCAAAACGAATTTTTTAAAATATAAGGGATCAGAACGAATTTTAGTAAAATGATATGAGATTAAAAATAGATTTTAGCATATCTTCTTTGCTATAAGTATGATTAGACAATTCTTAACCTTTCTACTTGAGGATCATTGAGATGTGGTGACCAATATTATCAAAGAGCTCCATGAAAGGGCCTTATCTGTGAAGATGAGGGTCTCAGATTAGTGGACATTTACAAGCTGATTCTCATATTGATAGTATTGTGACATGAGATATTTATTTTCTAATTTCCGTTTGTGTACTGATTTATTTTATTTCTATAATTAGGACAACACATCAGTATAGTTCTTTGTAATTACTAAGTTGGAATTAATTAGTCAGCCTATATATTTGTAGTCTCCCTGTAGAAAAATTATCAAAGAAATAATATTCAAGTTTTTCACAGTTCACTCCTTTCAAGCCTGCCTTCAGTGTAGTAAAACACCTTCATAGTGTACACAATTGGTAAACCTTGGTTGCGGTTATTGTGGCTCCTTGCTGTTCTCATCAATATGCTTGCTGTCAACTACCATCTGCTTCATGCAAACCACTCAATCTCCGACCACTGGGTCCACCACCCTCTGTTTGACCAGTTTCTAGAAAATTGCCGCCAATTGCCCTTCACATGCCTCTTTTGCCGCAGTTTTGTAGGTGTGTGCAGCCCATGCTCTATCAGTTTAAATCAACTCTCAATTAATTACTTACTGTTTAAGGATGATGTGACATTGAAATGGTTAAAAAAGTGACGTGCCAACCATTAAATGTAGGAAAAACAAAGGATTAAATATTTATATAGCCCTTAGAAAAGCAGAAAATTTCAATTTTGGTCCCTGATTTATTTTTTCATCTCATCCTTATACAATGTAATGTTCACAACTGCACCTTTTCATTAATGAATCTTTACGAAGTCACACAATGTTCACAAGAAGTTGTGTGATTTAAACTTTTCCTAGAACTGTTACTTGTCTGTATATCATAATCTCTGAATATTAAAAGAACAATTATTGATGTATTTGTTCAAGTCACCCACAGCAAATCAAGATGGGATATTTGTCCTTGCAGGTTGAGGCAGAGCTTACTGAGCTACCGACTGAAGAACGACAAGAATATTTGCAATCTCTTGGTGTTAGTGAAAGTGGTCTTGGAAACTTAATCAGGGCAACTTATGACCTTTTGGGTCTGAGAACTTACTTTACTTCTGGTGAAAAGGTAAGGGAAAACCGGAAATGTTTTAGAGAGAATACATTTTAGAATATCCTGTCAAACATGTATGTCGTGATAAGGTAACAACTTTCAAAGATTTGAATTGCTCGATTATTCTAGTAATTAGTAATTGTTAACCCTAAACTGTAATATTGTTCATCAAGACATCCTGAACTATAACTCCTAAAGTTTAGATTGCATGTCATATTTGATGTTCAATACTGATTTTGTTTTCTAACGGGTACACAGGAGACAAAAGCTTGGACAATACTTGCAGGTTAGATTTTCCCCGGATGAGACTTTACATTGCACAATACTATAACATTACCTGATAAAGTGATTGGTCATATTGTAATTTAAACAGGCTTTTAAATAAAGTTTGTTTTTGCTCTGGATGGTAATGAAGAGACACTGCTGATAAATGAATATATGCACTCTTCTTTTAAAAGATTGATTGGCCCATTTTTTTCTATGGAATAACTAACCTGACCGATTAACCAAATTGAATTAATAATAGTATTTTTTTAAAAAGATTGATTGCCTATTTTTTCATTGGATAAGTAACTGGCCAATTAACCAAATTGAATTAATAATATTATAAGAATTATACTTAGATTGGATTACTCCTCTAATTTTTAAGGCTCTTGTTGTACTAGGAATGACTGCACCTCAAGCTGCTGGAGTTATTCACTCTGACTTTGAGAAGGGTTTCATTCGAGCCGAGACAGTAAGCATCAAGGATATAACTTTGAACTCCTATCTGTATTATATAATAGCATATGACTTTGCATAGCAAATATTGTAAAAATTAAATGAAAAAAGAAAAAGGGTAGTGATTGATGTTCTATTTTCTGGATTATGTGGGGCCTATATCTGAGAAACTTTGATGGCAAGAATTGTTGGTTTTTTCTCCGAAGTTTATGTTACAATATGTGAAAAATATGTCATAACACTCCAGTATGGACAAAAATGAAAGCTAGTTAATTTTTGCAACTGAATCAAGTGAGACCCTAAAATTTATATATTTTTATTAGCTATACTATTATGTTTATTTTAAGCATGTCGAAGTTTGCTTCATGATCTTGATTAAAGATGTTATCTTAAATTAGGTGTCTTATGATGATTTTGTTGCCGCTGGTTCACTTGGTGCAGCACGAGAGAAAGGACTCGTAAGTTGCTCATACCATTTTACTCCCAGTAAATCATGTTTTGTTTTATATTCATGTATACGATTTTAGCATTTATAAACCAAGAAGCACCTTCATAGAATGGTCTCAAGAAGTCCAACATTTTTTGCAACATGTTTGAGTACGGGTAAAAAGAGTGAACCAACATCTATTAGTTAATCACTTTCTAGATACCATTATCATGAAAGAGTAAAAAGAAATTAAAAGAAAACAACTGATGTTATAAATATTGCAAGACTCAGCAAATTTTTTTAAAGTTTGTATCCGTAAGACTTAACTAGTTATTTTACCTATTAAGAGATATGTTTCTTAGAATTCTATTTTGAGGGCCATTGTTATAGGGAAACTGTAAAACATAGAAGATTTATTTTTTACATTGTGAATACATCTTTGTACCTATGAGGTTGTTCCAAGCTTTATGTTCTCTTACTTCCTTTCATTGAGATATTAAAACGTAACTGGTCAATAGTGGAATGATAGTAGGCTAAGTAAGGAAGAGCATGTATCTTAAATGTTCTGTATAAGCTGAAATGAAAGGTTGTCTATTGCCTCTCATGAATTCATGAAATTAGTTCCCTCTATTATGTTGTTTGCAGTTGAGATCTGAAGGTAAAGACTACGTTGTACAAGAAGGAGATGTCATGCTGTTTCGGTTCAATGTTTAGCAGAATTTACTACAGTACCAGTCAGTGCAGAAGTTGAGATGTATTTTTGACTAAGGTCAGAATTTTTATTCTCAGCCAATTGGTGATTATAGCTCGGAATAAGCATTGTTTTGATTAGTGTCAATTGACAAATGCTCCCCTTCTAGGAGAAAGTGGAGAAGTTGAGATATAATTTATGACTAAGGTCAGAAAATTTTGGAAAAATTGATGGCTAGAGGTCAGAGTTTTTTTGCAGCCAATTTCTGGTTATAATTTTAAGGGATATTGTTTTGTTGTATTGAAAAAAATTTAATTTTTTTCATAGTGCGGTACAATATATGTTCTTGAATATTTATATGATAATAAGGGTGAAAAGTCTCTAACCCTTTTTAGATGCATATTTTTTATTTTTTTTTTAAATTATAGCATTCGGCTTCATTAAGTAATGCATAAGTTATGCTAGAGTTGGCATTAGTGAATTATGCAGATTTCATAGGTTTAAGAAAGTTACTAAAATTTGTCACAGAAAAGAGTGCTGGAATATGATCAAGAAATATGTCTGCTGGGAGTAAGATTTATGATAGAGGAACACACCATTGTTTGGCTAATTTTTCTGGCGAAGCTCAAGTTGGATGTGATATTATTGAGTGAATAGCCATTTTCATCACATAAAAATTAATTGATCCAATTTAGCTCCTGAATAAAAATAGGTCAATAAATAGTCCATCCAGATTTCGAAATGTGGAACATTTAATCCTTCATACATTTCAATTAAAACTTTTAAGGGCCAACTCATGCCACTAATGACTTTAGTTTAATTATACACAGGATTTAGGGTTTAGGACACATTTACTGGATTATTAAATTCTCCTATATCTTTGGTGATTTTTTTTTTTTCTCTTTAGGAATCAAACTGGGTCAAGTGATTTTTGTCAGGACTGTTCATTTTGGTTAAAATCCATCACTAAATGTGTTTCATTTTATTCGAAAAAAAAATAAAATCACTAGTATCATGAATGCTTGAAAAAAACCCTAGAATAATCAAATCTAAAACATGGACATCAAAGTTTAAACATTGATAACTATATTCTTGCAAGGTAAGGAAACAATTATTTTTGAGCAGGATCATTGTCAGTTATTGTCAGCCATGAGTAGACAAGACCCATCTACCAGCTAATCTTGCTTAGGCATGTAATATATAATTTAAAATCTATTTCAGCTAAGCTTCTAAGTCATGAGTAATTTTTTGTTCAGCAAAGAAAAAAAAAATAAAAAATGAAGGTATATGAAGCATGACAAACCAGTGGAGAAGATTTTCATTTGCTTTGAAGCAAAATCGATGTGCATGACAAAACAGTGGTTATCTTGCAAGGAACAGTCACAATTCCCTAATTCCCTACATGTAACACAAGAAAATTATGATATAGTAGAAAAGAAATATTCTCTCTACAGAGAAAAACATTATTAATGTTAAATGGTTACAATCTTAGTTATTTTTAATTGAATCGCTATTATCTTTTTTAGTATACTGAGTACTTAAAATTTTTATATTTTTCAATTAAATTTTTACTGTTTAATTTTTTCATTAATTGATTAACGTGCTGTTATCTTGTTCTGTTAATTTTTTTTATCTGTTTCTATGTGTTAAAAAATGAGATTTTGTAGTTAACATAAAATAATATTACAATCAATATAAACAATCCAAATCACTTTTCATTTTATATTAGTTATATATATATATATATATATATATATATATATATATATATATATATAAAAAAAAATATATTTAAAAAAAAAAATATCACACATAATATATATATATAAAATATGTATATTTATT
>Ga0099824_1008956_pt1 | contig 12540 bp, 5 predicted proteins | sample SiratrowhiteBW_FD_76837 | JGI IMG/M metagenome (GOLD analysis project Ga0099824, IMG submission 76837) | Root nodule microbial communities of legume samples collected from California, USA - Siratro white BW | ecosystem: Host-associated > Plants > Roots > Nodule | place: USA: California... | reverse complement strand
TATTTATTTTTTTTTAATTTTTTATAATTATAAAAAATTAATTTTTTTTTTTTTTTATTTTTTTTTTTTTTTTTTTTTTTTTTTTTTTTTTTTTTTTTTTTTTTTTTTTTTTTTGCCACATAAATTTTACATATCAAAGTAAGGTAAAAAAAAAAAACATAAATTTACCTTTAGATTCAATAGACATCTTTTTAATCAATTAATTTAATATAACTTAAAATGAAAAATTATTCATAAAAATTATAGAAAATATAATTGATCAATTTAATAAAAGCAGTTCGAATTAAGAGTCATAATTATAATTTGTATGATAAATTTATTTATAAAAAATATTAAAATAGTATATTTAAATTAATAACAACAAATTCCACTGTTGTATTATATTTATAATGTTATTTATAAATGTAATAAATTATTGATAAAAAGTTTTAATAATACTAAATTTCTTAAATTAATATTAATAATAATAGTCATCTAGAAACTTATTTGAATTAATAATAATTAAAATATTCATTTATTATTTCTAACATAACAATAATAATAAACCCTTAATGTTACAAATAATTTAAGTTATTAAATTAATTTAATTTTAATGCTATACGTTTATTAATTTTTGTAACATCATTTAAATTAACTTTTAAAGTTTGTTAAAGCTGATAAAAAAATAACTTAATTTTAAATTAAATACAATTTTTAATAATACTAAATATATTAAATTAAAATTAATAATAATATTCATCTACAAATTTATTTTATTAGTAACAATTAAATTATTCATTTATTATTTCTAATATAACATTGATAATAAATAATTGATATTCCTGTAATTTAAGTTATTAAACTAAAATTTAATATTAATGTTATAGATTTATTATTTTTGTAACATCATTTTAATTAACTTTTAAAGTTTGTTTAAGCTGATAAAAATAATATAATTTTAAAGTAAATAAAACTTTTAAATAATATAAATTAATTCATACTTTTAAAATTATCTTAATACTTCTAACAAACATTTGAAAAAAGAAAAGAAAAAGAAAAACGGGTCAGAATTTGCGTTTTATTAGAGCCGAAATTTGATCTCTTTACCAACCACCATCCCCATCCCCGTCACTATGAATGACATGTCACCATGAATGACATTTAAATTCGGCTGAGCTGATGAATAGAACTAATGTAAGTTTCTCCGGCGAGAGGATGGTTCTGAGAAAATTATTTTGTGAAAGGGTTTTTTCCTTATTTTGGAATCTGCTTTTGTGTAGTAAAACAGTGGATTCCAGTTCCCCAAAGCTGCGCGCGCAAAACCCTAGGTGCACGACAAAAAAGCCACTGTCATGTGGCATTTTGAAACCAACCAATGAATCACGCAATCGTCAACCTCTTCCCCTCCTCAAAACAACAAACAAAGACACCATCGCCACTTTTTCAAACCACCAAAACAACATACTCTTTCTAGTTTTTCAAACAACAATATAATAACACTTGCAAGCGAGATTCAAACAAACAAACCAACCATACGCAACAAAACATAGCAATAGTATATAACTACATCTCCACCATACAAGTGCGCATTAATTTAGAGAAAGTTGAGTGCACAGTACCTCAAATTGAAGAAGCCAGTTGTCTTCACCAGCGCCGAATCCTCTATGCAGGTGATACGCCGGTAAACTTCCGTCCAAACATACTGCAAACATTTTTCCCTCCAAATTTCAACGAAGAACAACAATAATGCAAATTAACGAATTAATTAATAACGAAAAGAGGAAAATGAAAATTAAACCGAACTTACGAGCGCCGCTGGCTCTAGCATTGCGAACGAGCGTCATGTTCACGAGAAGCCTCTGCTGTTGCGAACGAACGCGCCACGGCGCCAGCGTGGCTAGACACAGGAATGCGAGCGGCACGAGGATATTCATCTAGAGAGAGTATAAATGAACGGCGCTCTTTACCTGGATTCGGATTCGCTTGCGAAAACGAAAGCTGAGAAAGCAAGATCTGAAAACCGGTGCGTCCTTTTGCTCTTTGTCTGGAATCGAACGAATATTAATAATAATGAACATTCGTTATAAGATTAACACAGTTTTCACCGTGTAATGTGGAACGAAGCAGGATTGGAAATCCACGTAAGTGAAATCGACGCCTCATTAATTGCTTAAACGAAACGGATAAAGATTAAAACTCGCGTCGCCATCAAAACGCTACAATAATAATAATAATAACATAGCGCATGCGAGGAGAAAAGAGTAGCAATAAAGGAAAATATTAGAAGGTGGAGAATCTGTATGTGTCTCTGTGGAGTTAGAAGTTGCGGGTTTTAGACGCTTTGGGAAACGGCGTCGTTTTGTTGAGTGTTGTTGTGGAGTGGTGGAAACAGAGGAAGAGAAGGATTGGGAGAAGGTGCAGATAAAGGGAATTGATATTGGAAAATGGATTAGAAGGAAGGGAATGATCGAAAGCTTTGAGGTTGAAATTGTGCGCAATGGACCCACCACGTAACAGAAATGGACCAAGATGGCAACCAAACCATGTTTGCAGCTGCGTGGGGTTTGGTTTTTGGTGTGATTGAGTCTTCAAGCTATAGTTCACTTTTTGTTGCTTTCCTTTCTCCACTCATCTTTTTCAATACCATCACACAAGTTTTTTCCAATTCAACAACACTATACTCCTTTTGTTCCTATAGTTCTTAAAGGTTCTTTGAAAAACAAAAAGCCAATTTTTTCTTTTTCCAATATAATTTTAATTGTGAAGTTTGTTTTTAAGTCAATTAAACCTATCACATGATCACTATAGATAGTGTCTTAAATCCAATATTATAAAAGTGTAGTTTTGGGATGAATTATGGACATATATGAATGTTGACTTGGGGTAAGTAGGAGTTTGTTTGAAGTGTAGAGTTGTACAGCTAGGTTATGATTGATGGAAAAAGAAAGGAGTTATAGAGTTGTATGGTGTGAGGAAGTAAACGTGGTAGGTCCATTTTGTTAGCCAACTTGTGCCTATAACTCACTTGGGTTCAGATTAAGAGCACACATCATATATAATAATGTTTGTAGTTTCTAATTTTTTTATTAATTATTTTAAATTGGTTCTTTATGTATATAATAATAATCCTGATATTTAAAGTGCTTAAGCCACATGCATAACCTAGAATCCAATCCACCAACTTCATCTATATAAAAAAGTTCGCACAAACATAAATGGGTTAAGGGGCACATGCCATATCAACATTATTTACATGAAAAAATATTATTTTTATCCTCTATCCAACCAACATATTACTCTGTATTTTATCTTCTAAATCTGTCAACAATAAGTGCATACAATCATGTGATGTTAATTTGTTAATCAAACTAGTTTTTTCAATGTCTTTTTTGACAAATCTGGAATTGTAAAAGAGCATCTATCTGCATGAACTTATCTTATATTAATATCATTTTGTCCACCAGTGTTAGGTGTCACCAAAACCAGTGAGATCCAGTTTTGTTTGCATTTCTTGAGCATTTAACTCTTTGTGCTCTGAAGTCTGAACCGGGCTCTTCACGGAGAGAATAATGGACAAACTATTCTAAGTAAAAACCTTAGAATAGAAAAGTCAGAACAAACAACCATTCACATGCTTTAAGAAAGAAAAAAAATGTTTTTATCAACTTTTACATATTTTTTAATCAGAAACGTTTCGAATTTGTATGCATTACTAATTTTGCTTATGCATGTTTAAGGTATATTGCCAAATTTTTATTTAGTATTGTATAAAAAAATTCAAATTAAATTCACCCCTTTGTTATAACTTAATAAGAATAATATCTGATTTTCTGTTAAATTAATCTTCCGAAATATGTTTTAATATTAAAAAAAAAATATACAAAACTTAACGTAATTAAAAAACCCTTTAAACATTCAAGAATTGAAGTAATTATTTCATTCTTTTAGATAATAAACTTTAAACTAATCATTTATCCTTTAGAATTTGGACACTCTCACTTTTTTCTTAGAAATTAGACGTGTTTCCAACTTTTATTTTTTATTTTTTTAAATATCAACTCTCATATTTTATCAAGTTGTTGAGAGGCACATGACGGCAAAAGCATATTATAGTGTAATTTCATTTTGTCCTAATCATAATGGGCAAATTCTTTTTCTTTTGCTAAAACGGGTGAATTATGTGTTTATGGTATGATTTTAAGGAATAAAATTTATTGGTAAGTTAATTTGAATTAAAATCATATAAACGCGACACGATTTGATTTTAATGGAAATAAAATAAAATTAAAATTGTGCTAATATGGTATAATTTTAATAAAAAAAATATGATAAAAATTAGTTGATATGTTAAAAGAATAATTAATTACTTCTGACAAATGATGTATTAATTCTGTGGCATGCACAGGTAAAATAATTGATTTGATACCTATGTTGGTGGAATAATTAATTAATTTTGTGCATTAGTGATACTAAATTAATTAATCTTAACTCATGGTGCATTAAGTTAGTATATTAGATCTCACGCATTTACTGGTGAAGTAATTAATTAATTAGGTGAATTAATTCTAATGCATGCATTGGGAAAATAATCAATTTTAATTGGTGCCACATTTACACCATTCCAACTATATATTATTTTACAAAAAGTTGTGTTAAGCTGACACATTTTAATTAAAATTAATAAAAATCGCCTTTCCTCGTCACTCACGATGTCTTCGGTTTTCCATATGTCTCCTCATCATACCACCTCTTTAAATGAAATCGTAAATTAAAAAATTACTTATTTTCATAAATAAGAAAACTATCCATTACAGAAAATATGAAAATAAACTACATAAAATGATGATTTATTCACTATATAATTCGTAAAACGAGGGGATTGCATTCTGAACCCATATTTTTCAAGCTACACCCTGTATGGTGATAAAATAACAAAATTATCCCTAAACAATGCAGTATACATTTTTTAATATATTTTCTAAATTTATAAATATCTTCTGAAATATGTAATTTATAATGCATTCTAGAATTAAACATTATGTATTTCAATATTTACTTCTTAAAATACAAAATAAAATATGTATTCTAAATTATATTTGAAAATATTAATTTTATATTTCAGATTATATATTATAAAGCACATAAAATTTATATTTTAGACTATATAATTAAAAATATAAAAATTTTATTTCATACTTATAGGAGGTCAATAAATTCCACAATTTGAAAATAAAAACTGTAGAATCAAAAATCTCACTGATATTTTATTTTCAGAACAGTAATTTGGGATCTCAACTCTTATGGAGGTGCAGCTTGAAAAGTACGGAGATGCAGAATACAATACCCCTTAAACAATATTATTTTATTTGACCGGCTTAGTTATCTCAATCCAATACGATGGATTTTGGTCTAATTTAGTTTTCATGACTTCTTACTGTATTTTAATAAAAAAATTTAATACCACAATTATTTTTATATGAAAATTGGGGATGTCATCCAGTTCTCATTTCTAAATTAGAATGATAACAGGATGAAACTCATCTGATTCTCATAGTTTAAATTGAAAAATTAATTTGTTTTCGATTTGGACTATGAGAACCGGATGAGTTTCATCCGATTATCATTTTGATTTAGAAATGAGAACCGGATCACACCTTCATTCAGTTGTTAATTTTTTTTCAAATGACAACCGGATGGAGGTGCTATCCAGTTCTCATATAAAGACAACTGTAGTATTAAAATTTTTTTATTAAGGTGTAAGAAGAACGTATTAGGATACAGAAAGAACTCGTCTTTAGTTTTTTGACTGGGTTTTAGATTATTTTGTTGGCAAAAACTTCTTGCACGTCATTATTTGGGCAATTGCTTTCTCCACCCCACATTTTCTAGAAGGGGAAAGTTAATTTCCGAAAAATATTTTCTGAAATATAATTTCAAATTATTTATTCTACAGAATTCGGGGAGGCATTATACTTAGATTTGTTTGCATATTCAACCCACCTGTGTCTTCCTGCCAAATAGTACAAAAATCATGACATTAACAAATTTGATATTCTGTCAAAGATGGGTTTTACCTCAAATTTGAATTTAGCATTTTCAATTTTAGAATATTTCAAAATGTAGTGTAAAAAGGAGAGCATTTCCAAAATTAAAAGGTAATAATAATCCTCCATTTGCTACAAGATATCGCTGACTTTTACCGAAACACTATGGACATTGCCCTTGCATCATCCATAAGAAAGGCCCGAAAGATATCAAACGCAAGAATAAAGAAAAACAAGTGGAACGTTGACAACTGAAAGTGATTGTAGAAAGAAAGGATACACGATACTGCAGAAAGCTGATCATTTCTTTCGAAAATAACAAGTGTTAAAACAAAATCTAGAAAAGAAAAAAACATTACGGAAAACATTTTATGTAAGTTTATTTTCTATTCTGGAATATTTTTTCCGTAACTTAATTTTTCTTACAACTCTTTCCAAAAAACATTTTTCATAAAATAAAAATCACTACCAAAAATACTTTTCGTAACCCATTTCATGCACCTCTCAAACACTTTTGCATTTCGTTTTCCGTAAGCTAATTCTAGAAACGATTTCCAAAAGCATCCTCAACGTAAATTGCATCCCCTACACTAAATAAACGTACAAAATAAAAATCCACACCTCCACTAACCAAGACACTCGTTAGAGAAGTTGTGTACCACCCACCACCGTACCACTGACAGCTCAAGATGTTAAGAGGTACAAAGTGAATTAAAAAATAAGTTCTATATCTTTTCTAACAGATAATAAAGTTAATTGGTTTAATTTTTGTTAAGACATTATTAATTTTAAATAATTATTAGTTTGAAAAACTTTTTTAAGTTTAAAGGACTGAAATTATTAACATTATTTTATATGTTATATATATATTTAGAAAAAAAATTATTTTTTTATATAATAAAGAATGTCAATTGGTTTATCATTTTCCAATTTTATAATCTCCTTTAAAATATTTAATTCATAAAATAAATCTAAGTCATCAAGATCTAACAAATTATCATGATTCAAATATTTTTCAAGGTTTAAGCATTTATCTTTCAAAAATACACAATTCAATGACTTTAATTTTTTAATATTAAATAAAAAACCAAAAAGAGCTTCATATATTTTAGATTGTTCAAACCTATTTTAGAGTGTGGTAATTGTTTTATCTACAATATATAAAAAATAATTAATTCTAAATGACTTTTGAGGTGATTTCATAACTTCATTCTCAATATTTTCATCAAATTGTTTTTTTTTGTGTCCCACTGGTTCCTTTTTCACCAAACTTGCTCTACATCTATTTCAAAAGCAATTTCTTTGACAGAAATAAATACATTTTCAAATTCATTTTCTCTATATGTTTCAAAAAAAATGAAAGAACACATTTTAATTGTTCAATAGCATATTGATACGCATATCTTTTAATTGTAAATTTTTACTAACTGAGTTAACTACAAATAATATATCATACTAAATAGTCATGCCTAACAAAAATTCAAAATTTTCAAATTCATAAGTTGTTAAACACTCATCTTCGTTTTTTATTTTAGGATCATCATTACTTTCAACATTTTTCACTTGTATCATTTACTTTTAAAAATTCTAAAAAATACTCATTAACTTGTATTGAAGTTGATAAAATATCCACACATCATAATACAAAAGATATTTGTTCTTGATGACTTGTATATGGAGTACAGTCAAGTATAATTGAATAATATTTCACATTCATAATTTTTTTTTACAATTTTTGTTTTTATTTCACTTACGAACAAATTTATCAACTCATTTTGCATATTATGTCGAAAGTAATGATTATGAATTTCGTCATTCATTTTTAATTCGATGAATATGTTCTTGCATAATTGGATCAAATTCTGCAATCATTTCTATCAAACTTAAAAAGTTTTCATTACTTTCTTGGTAAATCTTTTCAACTTTTCTATGCAAGGCTAAGCTATTTTTACCAAGGATTTTAATAATAACAATAATTCTTAATAACACCTTTCTCAAGTGTTCTTTATCTTTATTTATTTATTCTTGAGCATGTTTATCTATTGTTTTATCTGTTGACAATCACATTTCCAGATCAATCCATGCGCATTCATGTGTTCATCACTTATTTCATGGCTCTTTAACTTAGTACTAAGATTTCTCCAATCTCTACTACCTTCATTGCCTAGTTACTAGTACAACCAATAACATTAAATATTTTACAACAAAAACAGAATACTCTATCTAAATCTATAAAATAAATGAGTCATCTTCTTTCATGTTTCTCCCCATTAGATAATTTTTGGATGTAGTATAATACAAAAATGTGTCTTGAGTATTTATATTTTGAAAAATCTAGATCAGTTATCCTAATAGGGCCTTCTTATATTAATAAGTCTCTCAAATTCATATTAATATCTTATCATTGACTTGGATCATATATATTTTCAATATTATAATCATTTTGTCTAGTAAATTCATTGAATCATAATTATTATCATGAGTTTGAGAATCAAACTTATGATCTCCCTTGTTGTTATATTCTTCAAAAAAGACTGACCTATATTTTCTAATTCTTTTTTTTTTTTTATTTTTATAAATTTATTCATAACCCCTTTGTGTGATTGAACCAAAAGTTCAACTCTTCTATTTTTTTGAAGTTTTGAATAACCTGAATCTTATAATTAACATATTTGTATAATTTTATATGAAATTAAAAAAAAAACTATAATATATATCACCTTTGTTGTCTTGAAGTCTTAAGTCTCAAGTCTTCTGATCCTGTCTTTTGGTAAGTCTTGAATATAATTTATAAATTTTAAATTCTCTTCCTTAAATCTGCATAAATTATTTTTAGATTAATTAAACAATAATAAAAAATAAAAAAATTGAGATCAATTCATCAACCTGATGTTATTTGTAATTACCTGATATTGATACACCTAAAAGAAATAAAAGTGAACACAAATAAACAAATTTGAAATTGGAAACGAATTGAGATAATATTAGGGAAGAATAAAGAGACAAAAGAATGAAGGAAGAAAGGAGATAAATAAAAAAAAGAAAGAGCGAAGTGAAAGAGTCAGATAGTGAAATGACATATAAAGAAATGATGTGAATTTAAAATACAGGAAAGAGATAGAAAAATTAAAAAGTTTCTTAGGATTCCTTAACTGTTCAGTTTATTTTTTTAATATTATTAATTTATTATAAGAAAAATTCAAAAATATTATTTATTAAATAATATTTATAGTATTAATAAAAATTTAAAGTCATTAAAAAATATTTATAGCATCCATATAAACTTTAAGTTAAAGTTAGTTAAGATATTTTAAATTTTTTTTTTAATATAATTTTAAAATTAAATATTCTTTTATTTTATAATAATATATGAGTATTAAATTTTTTTAAGAGATTTGAGATTTTGAGATCTAAAGCAATTAATTTACATGTTTAGACCTTAAGCCACCCAATACTACACTCCCTAGAAAGTTATGCATCACCCAAGCACCACTCCTTCTTTTTAATATTCCGTACAGGGCATTTATGGTATTATGAAGAACTGAGAGTGCAGGAAGCAATTGCCCATCAATTATGATGCACAGCCCATCAAGGATGCGAAAGTATAGAAATATTCTCATTGTAAAATATTTTTTGGAAACTTTAAAAAAAATACTTTTTCGAAACATAAATCTATATTTTGGAAATATAATTCAAAATGTCTTTTCCAAAATTAGAAATTCTGGAAAATATTTCGAGAAGTACTTTTCAAAATTTATTTTTTATCTAATGGATATTTTTGATTTTTTTGAAAAGTGATGGGTTTTAGATCAAAAGTGATAGGGTGCAAGAAGTTTTTGCCTATTTTGTTTTATAAAGTTTTTTTCTAAAGTACTGGAAAAATTAAAACCAAATGAACTTGAATAATCAACAATAAGTCAATTCTTCAAATAGTGATTTCAGCTCCTACACTTTTAGATTTTTTTAATCTATTTCCTATATTTTTCCTGAATTTTTTACTTATTTGTTTTACACTTTTTAAAATTAAGATTAAATCTATTATATATATATATATATATATATATATATTATCTTCTGATAAGATTTTATTATTATATAAAGACAAGTGTAAAATATAGTAAATAAAGGTTAGAAAGTATTTCTTTAAAAGTACGAAATTGATAAATGAAATGAAACTTCTATACTTTTTAAAATATTAACGTTGGACTGGGATTCAAAATTTTAACACAAAATAAATTTTTAATGTGAACAATTTTAAATAATTAATAATTTAAGTTTTTATGGATATAAAAAAAATCTATAAAATAATAACCTAATGTATCAGAATAATAAGAATACATACTAAAACCTATCTTAGTGTTTAAAAATTACTAATATCGTTTATAATATAAAAATTGATCATTTTTAATAATATTTTATTAAAAAAATCCACCATTCGATTAAAAAAAATTATTCAATGAATTTTATATGGTGCATTGTGTATTAGTTTAAATAAATATGTTAGGGATAAAAATTTTGAGCATAAAGCTGTGTGTAATAATCAAAATTTGAGAAAAACATATTTAAATTGAAGGATTTCTAAATCAGACTTTGATTTGAAAAGTCAAAGTTTGAACATGAAAGATTAATATAAAAATAAAATACAGAGTAAACTTGTGTAGCACAAGATAAAGAAAATATAGTAGTAAACATCTTTATCTTTAAAAACGACTAATCAAAGTTATAATATAAACATTAGCCAATATTTGACAAAATTATAGAAATTTTAATATGTACTATTTTATTTTAAAAAAACTGAGATTTGATGATTCAAAGTATGAACATGAAAACTAAATTTATAAATGGGTAATGATTTGTTATTTTCTATAATTACCGAGCAAATTTGTCTATAAAAAATAAAGAATACATATTGATGATAAATATATTGAAATTTAGAAGTGATTAATCGTATTTATATTAAAATAATTAAATCTTCTAAATACTTTATCACAAAAATATATCGTTGTATTAAAGAACTAGTTGTACAAATTTGAATTGTAAAGTTATTTGTCAATTTAATACAGTAACACTCTATTATTATTATTATTATTATTATAATATATATTATGAAGGTATTCAAAATATTTAAACATTTAATATAATTATACCTTCTATTTTTAAGTTTATTGAAAAACTATATGATATACTAAAATTATATGCGCACAGTATAATATATTATTATCACCAAAATTTCAAACAAAACAAATAACATATAACACAAAAAGTAAGTTAAAGATTTATAAGGAAAAATTAATAAGATTTATATTATTTTTTTCAATAAAAGCATAACATTCACATACATACTTTGTTTTTCTTTAATTTATTCTAAACTTCCAATTTCATACGTATACATAATTCAATATTATCGTATTAAGACTTTATTGACACACAAATACTCTAGTTTTATATCTAATTTTATATCCTACATTGAATCAGACTTAAAAATCTGCACCTATCATACTACTTTCAATGTGAGCTCGTATAGTCATAACACAAAAAATTCATCAATCTCTCATCATACTTCGTATGACATGTCAATGCATATGGTATTTTCTGCCTAAATATTTCAAACTATAGTTATCCATATAAACTTCTTTCGAATCTCACAACCTTGTGATTGTAATCTATATGATTCTAATTCATCAATAGAGTTAGGATATCTCCTTAAGGCAAATTCTTAGAAAATGCACATCCTATTAGTTTGTATCTCCTTTCTTAAAAATATTATTTCAAGATCACCACTCAACCTCATTCATACATCAATCACTATCATAATCATATTTTCCTTAAATTTCAAACTCACTAAAGTAATTGTATAATTAAACATTATTCAATATGCTATAATATATCCACATTTAGCTTTCTCTCTCTTCATTGTTCTGTTCTTTCTAGGAAGGTGTTGCCATGGCTTCTTCGAATGCCAAACATATTTGGTAGGGACGTTAAGCCTTGGAAGGTTACAACCTTCTTCTTCTCACACTTTCCCAATAGTTTCGGAGAGCGAGATATGATGGAAATATTTCAATGGTGGGGAAGAGTAGAAGAAGTTTTCATTTCTAATAAACTGAACCGGTGGGGGAGTAGGTTTGGCTTCGTAAGATTCTGCAACGTTAAGAATGTTCCCAAGCTGGAATCGGAGCTAGACTCTATTCGTATAGGAAATATGAAATTGTTTGCTAATCTTCCGAGGTACCGCAAGCACGAATTCCCGCATACTACAGTGCAGGCTACTGTACATCCACCCGTGAAAGTTAATCAAGAACCTAAATCTCAAAAGCCAGATCTGGAGTGGAAGACTATTCAACAGTGGAAGATGAAGGAGGGGAATCGGAGTAAGGTGCAACGGAATATCATTAATAACTTCAGTAACGCTGTAGCAAAGCCTGGTAAGCTTGAGTGGAAGGGTAAAATAATATCTTCTGAACCACTTAAGCTTTCTTGGCTTCAGGGGAGTTGGGTGGGGACTATGGGAGATTAC
>Ga0099824_1008953_pt1 | contig 12540 bp, 8 predicted proteins | sample SiratrowhiteBW_FD_76837 | JGI IMG/M metagenome (GOLD analysis project Ga0099824, IMG submission 76837) | Root nodule microbial communities of legume samples collected from California, USA - Siratro white BW | ecosystem: Host-associated > Plants > Roots > Nodule | place: USA: California... | reverse complement strand
TATTATTATTATTATGTAATTATTATTATTATTATTTTGTTAATTGTTAAAGGTAACAACATAATGTGAAATAATTAAAAGATAATTACAGATAGAGAAATGATTTTAATTAATGTTTTTAATTGAAATCTTCATAATGTCACTTATATTTGACTAACCTGAAATCATGCCTAGGTGGAAGGATTCATTAATTTGAAATCTTATTTAGTAAAATTTGTCCATTTTGGTAAATAATTTTTTTTTGTCCATTTGGACATTAATGTGAAAAAATACACGAAAGTGGGAAAAAAAACCTCAATAATTTGTATTTTATAGCTTCTATGCAAGAAAAACTATATATTAAAAATTGTTTTTAGAATAAACTATAATATATTAATTATCATGGTTCCTTTTCAGAAAATTCCTTAATTTGAAAAATAATGTTAGGAGAGTTATTAATTAACAAAATCTCGAGGTAAAGAGAATACTTAACTCAATTAGTTTAATAAACGTCACGATTTTGTGTTCTAAACTATATCATTTTCAAATTATGTTAGTTATAATATTCTCACATGTCTTGTGGTATAATAAATAATGTTTTTTTCTTTTTCATATTTCTTAATAGTTGTAATCATGTAATTATTTACAAACTAAGATAGTTATATTCAGAAAGTTCACAAAATAGTGTTCTTTTGTTTATATATTGTATTACTTTTCTGAATCAACACATATTGGTTCATGTTTCTTCTTATTTATGATATTAGAGTTTTGCCTGGTTTGTAAAAAGTATATAGCTTCCATATTGCTTCCATGGCTAACGTAGAAGGCAACATCAACAATGATGAAACGATGACTTCAGGAAAACCATCTCCCCTTATGACATTACTTGTGGGAACAAAAGAGGAAATAGATGTGGAGAATGGGGACAACAATGCATGACTCCTATCGACAAACGACCTAAAGAATTAATAAAAAAAATCAATACAAGACAACAAGCACAATCTTAGATGTGGATAGAAGTGATATAAATGGACTTAGTGGTGAGCAATGACAAACATTGTTGAATATTCTAAATAGTGTCGAGTTAGAAAACTGAGAAACCTATTGGTAAGTATTCCCTCAATGGATTGTAGACATAGGTGTTTCTCACCATATACAGGTACACTAGAATGCTTAGCTTGTATTTGAGACATGATATAATATCTTGTTCAACTTGCAAATGAGAAACAAACAACTGTTACAAAAGAAGGAACAATGATATTAAGCAACAAGTTGAAATTAGCTAATGTTCTTTGTGTCGAAGTTTGCAATGCAATCTCATTTCAATATCTGAGTTGATTGATGAATCTAATTTTGTTGTTCACTACACCAATAAATTTTATATTATACAGGACTGCACTTCAAGAAGGGTGCTTGAAGAGGGTGAACTACGAGAGGGACTTTATTACTTAAGAAGAAGGACAATCATGGTAGTTCTATAAACTAATAATGGAAAATATTTAAATTTGTGGCTCAAGTCGGACATCCATCATTTAATGTTTTATAGTTATTTTCAAATGTTAGCATTGACAATAATATTATCTTATGTAATAAGGTTTGTGATGTTTGCCTTAGAGTAAAACAAAATGGGGAGAAATTTTCTCCTAGTAATAATAAAACTTTGAGTTGTTTCCAATTAGTTCATTATGATTTATGGAGACCTTATGGAACCATCGCATCTTATGGTGCAAGATATTCTAGTAGTTGTTGATGATTATTTGACAGCATCATGGATACACTTATTGATAGATAGAAGTCTCTATGAATTTGTGCAATTTTGTAGTTGTGGTGGAATTCAATATAATAAACAAGTGAAAAGAGTATGAAGTTACAATAATATTGAATTCACTTGTTAAGCATGGTATTGTATATGAAACATCTTATGTAGAAACCCCACAACAAAATGGATTTGCAGAACGTAGATATAGGCATATTCTTAATGTTGCATGTGCTTTGCAAATCTAAGGAAATTTTCTATTGAGTTTTAGAGAGAATGTATTTTGGCTAATGGATATTTAATAAATCAAACTCTATCACCTAATTTGTAGAGAAAGACACCATATAAAGTTTTATACGGTACGATGCCTCGGCTTGGATATTTGTCTATGTTCAGATGTTTATGTTATGTGCATAACCAAGGATACAAAAGAGATAAATTTGCTAGTCACAACCACAAATATATTTTCTTAGGTTATCCTTATGGGAAAAAATGTGACGAGACTATAATCTTCAATCTAAAGTATTTTAAATTTCAAGAGATGTTTTGTTTTGTGAGAAAATTTTTCCTAATCTTACTAATGATCACAAAAGTCCACCACTAATTCTAAACTAGGTTCTACAATAAATTAGGATGGTGTACATGACAATCAAGAACAAAACAATGCTCCACATAGTCACATGCAAGAAAATATTATTTCTCATGTTGGTAATGAGATCAATAAGACAAGTGGCACAAATGAAAATCTAGGAGAAAATCCACCAACCCTTAGCTTTCAAATTTCATTTCCTAACATAGTAACAACACATGAGAAAACAAACATGAGACTATATATGATACGGGGGTCCCAACAGTGTTATAAATGAGGAATCTTTTGGTCGTGCCCAACACACCAAGATACCTTCCATTAGTTTAAAAGATTTTATAGTCAACAATACATGTAAATTACACCTCTTGAAGAGTTCATATCCCTCACCACAATTCTTAGGTACACGTTATCCTGTAGCTTATTATGTAAACTATAATAATTTTTTTTTCACAATATAGGCATTTCTTAGTGATCATTACTACAAGAACTGAACCTCAAACATTTATTGAGGCTAATCTCGTACTTCAAGTCAAGTATGTCATCTTCAAAAGTCTCTGGATGTTTTGAAACAAGCTCTTAGAAGTTGGTTTGCTAAATTGGTCGAAGCCTTAAAATAATATGGATTCTAGCAATCTCTTTTCGATTATTTCTTATTTACTCTATATAACTACAACTTAGTATCCTAGCTAGTCTATGTTGGTACAACTCAGTATCATAGCTAGTTTATGTTGGTGATCTGATTATTTCAAGAAGTGTTAGTGATGTCATCTTGCCTTTAACCAATACTTATGCACCTATTTTCACATGAAGGTTCTTGGTCTTCTGAAATATTTTTGGGGCATTGAAGTAACTCAAAAATCCACAGGTATATTTCTTTGTCAAAGAAAATATGCTCTTGACATCATTTATGAAGCTAACATGCTTGGAGTTAAACCTATTGTTTTTCTTCTTGATCAAAATCATTATCTTCCATTGGCTAATGGATCGCCTCTCTCTGATCTAGAATGTTATCGTAAACTAGTGGCATGTTTGATTTATTTATCTGTTACAAGATTGAAGCTTTCCTATTTTGTGCAAGTGCTTGCATAATTTATGTAGAACCCACATCAAGAGCATTGGGAAACAATCCTTCCTACTCTTCGCTATTTCAAAGGTAATCCAAGCCAAATAATTTTGTTTGTGCTAATTGTGATCTTCAACTATACGCTTGGTGCGAATTAGATTGAGTAAGTTGTCCTTTAACGAGACTCTCACTTATGAGCTAGTTTGTACTTGATAATTTTGTCATCTTTGGAAAGATTTGGAAACAACACATTGTTTCTCGCTCTTCCACTGAAGCTGAGTATCGATCCATGACTACCACAATTTGTGACTAAAATGACTAAAAGCTTTACTCATGTCTCACCGAGTTAATTGTTCTCATCCTATGAAACTCCAATGTGATCGTTAAACAACTATTACATTATTGTTAATCTAGTCTTTCATAAATGTATAAAATATATTGAAGTTGATTTTCATTTTATACAAAATGAATTTATTAAAAGTAACATTACTACTAAATATATACCCACTCATATTCAACTCATATATTTTTACTAAGGCATCCGAAAAAAAGTAATTTAAATATTTTATTTGTAAATTAGGCATTCAAAATTTGTATGCTCCAATTTGAAGGAAATGTATTATGTAGATATCTCTTTGATATGCTTAATATGTCTCTTAAGAGGGTAATATTTTATCATATTTCCTAGTGTAATAATGTAATTAATTGCAAATTAATGCGGATATATTTAGTAAGTACACTGATATAATGTTTTATTTATATATATTATACTAATTTCAACTATGTACTCTTCACTATCAATAAATTCACAATCTTACAAATTTGACTTTACCCTATTAAACCCCTCAAGCTTTTCACTTTAAAATCTTAACAAAAGTCGCAAGAAATTCTTTACCAAGGAAAACTAAAATGCCTTTTTTTTAGGGAGGGCTACTATGAAATGCCTATTTATTTTTAGCCTTAAAATATTTACACTTTGTACAAATAAAAATGTAGGGAGGAAAATCAGTAGGAGGAAAAAATAAAATAGATAGAAATAAAGAAAATATAATAGAAAAAAAATGAGATATTTGATTGGAAAAAAGAAAGATTTTCTTTGAATTTTTTTTTTTTTAAATTTGGGTGATACCATTTTGGTTATGATACAAACCATAAATAATTCATACTAATACCATAAATACATTGTGTAATTTTTTTAATAATTCAAACAATTAAATACAATAATAACTTCTACTCTTTTTTTAATATAAAACTATTTAATACTTTTATGTTATTGAAAATTTTTTATTTTCATAAAATTATAAATTAAATAAATTAGCAACTTTCCTGTTTCATGTCACATGAGTGGGAATTTTTTTCTCCCTTTAACTAGTCCCACCAAAGATAATAATTTTCTACAGGTATTTAATTTTCGTAAAAATCTAAAAAAATCCAACTTTCCCATTCCCATTAGTGGAAGTTTCTTTTTCTTAAGCCCCACCAAAAATAATTCTGTCATTCCTATTTTTCTTTGAAATAAATAATATAAATGTAAATTTAATATTTTCATTTTATATAAATATAAACCTCGTTACTCTTTCCTACCATGAGATGCTTTGTTATAAGATTTGACAATATGCATATGTATTTCCACATAGAGGTCATGGAATCACTTACAATAATTGCAGATGATTTATTCCTCAAGATTAAGAGTGAGTTATATTCAATCTTTTTTGTGGTTGACGATTTCTTTAGTGTATTATGTACTAACTAAAGCTTAGGAAAAAGTAGCATTTAACTGTGCCTTTGTGCTCACATGTTAACTAGTAATAGGATTAAAAGGGGCCTTGTTTTTCAAAGGTTATGATTCAACTTACTTTTAGCCCCAGACAAAGGAGATTGATTAATCTGGTTTAAGTTAAAACTGCACTTTTATCCAAGACAGTCAAAATTCATAAAGTTTAGTAATCCAGTAAAGTAATTTGTTGTCTTGTGAAATTTTTGTAGTTTACTGTCTCATAATGGCCACACATTGTTGAATTCAAATTCTGTCATTTTTTATGGCATGGATCCAAACTAGAAGTGTAATTATATACTGAAGAGATTGATTTTCTGAATGGGGTAACCACGATTCACATGGCTATATCTCAGTTTTCTCAAGTGCCAACCACAGTGGTGAACTCACATGTGACACTGTCAAAGGCATAGATTCTCTTGGTCCTGATGTCTATTAACTTATATAATAGAACAATGTCCACAATATAGTTCCTTCAAAGCTGAGCTTGATGGCACTAGGGTCTTTATCAAGGGATTTGAAAGTGAAGTTTAAGAAAATGACCATAATAATGAGAATCTAATCTCTTCCTGAAATTAAACTTCCCTGATCAGATCAAGATCTCACTTCAAATATTTAATTTTTATAGCTTATGAAACAACCATGTCACTTGTCCACTTAGTGGGTGTATATATGTGGTTGTGAGTGTAACCTCTCACAATTTTAATTCATGGTACCGACACAAGTCGGTTTCGGAGCAAATCAATTTTTTGGTATGATTAACTCCCATTTTCTGGGGTCCTACACTGCAAATAATAGTGCAGCTTTATGTTTAAAAAAACATAACTTTTCTCAATCAGCACTAAGCAATGATAATTAAGAATCTCCTACACTTTTTCTTGAACAAATCCCCTTCTGGGGTCTAATCATTTTGGCACTACTACATGAGATTTTGATTCATTTTACCACATTTAGGGTGCATGGACCTAGTCTTCACATAGCTTTTCTTTTGTTTAAACAAATACCATAAAACTCATATATGGCCCAATTAATATATAGTATATTCCTACACATACTAGAGAATATGTCAGTTGGGACCGGAACAACTTTGTTTACAATAAAAGACTGAAGTTTATATCACAGACAGTGAAATTGACCTTGTGAGATTTCATTATACATAGCTGGAACAATTTGGTGAAGAGGGAAAGAGCTGAATCTATGAATTTCTTGGATCCTACAGAACTTGCTTGTGTAATGATTTGTAATAATAATGATGCAGCATAGCAAATATAATGCCTGGCTTTAACTGTGTGGTGGAGTCAAGGAATAAGATAAGAAAAAAGTACAACACAACCCGTGAAAAGGTAAATCCAACTATGGAATAAAAGGGGACAACCATTCAGCTGAAATCACGGTTTCTGGTTTGATGCTATGCTTGCTTTGTCTTTTATGCAAGAAATTAATTACCTGATCTATGTTCTTTCTTCCAAGTCTTCAAAACTATTCTCTTGCAGTTAAAATTTGAGGAGAAATCAATAATGGATCTTCTGAAAAAGTGTTCCAAGTTCAATCTACTTAGTGTGCATTATGGTACTTCCTTGCCCCCACATTTGCACCATCCTTTCTTGCCTTAACAACCAAAGAGCACTTCCCTTTGGCTTGTGAAAGACAACACTTTATCTCAACCCATAACTTTTCAATTATGCATGGCTTTATTAGTTTTACATTATAGCACAGTATTATTAAACATTTATTTGTCATAGCTACTTGATTTGTACCAAATAATTAACCCAAAAAAAATTTCTTCATATCTAGACCCAACCTACCCTTTTCTTGCCCAATTGAAAAAATTGATGTGAAGTTATAGGTGAAAGGTGTTTGTTTCAAAAATTTGGAGTATATAGTGGAAGGTGTAATTTGCATATTGAAATTGTGATACAGGAAATAGGCAGAGTAGGCTACAGAACCAAATGGAGTACAGTCTGTTACCTCCCACTTACTTCTAAATAACTCTACTTGTCACCCCCACAATGTTAATACCTCTAAGTGTAGTGACCCATACCCCTTTCTCACCTACAAACCCCCAAAAAAATCTTTTTTCCCCTATAAATACAAAAAATAAAAACTTCATTTTTTTATCATTTTTACTATATAAAGGACTCAAATGAAAGCACCAAAATCACCCCATCAAGCCAATAGCCATGAAAACCACACTCTCACTCTCTCCCTTATTCCTGTTCCTACTCTTCTCCCTAGTCCAAGGGCTGAACCCCAAATGTGACACCCAAGACCATGGCTCCACCCTTCAAGTTTTCCATGTATTCAGCCCTTGCTCCCCATTTAGGCCCTCAAAGACACTTTCATGGGAAGAGAGTGTCCTCCAACTGCAGGCCAAGGACCAAGTCAGGCTACAGTTTTTGGCTAGCTTGGTGGCTGGGAGGTCAGTTGTGCCCATTGCCTCAGGCAGACAGATTATTCAGAGCCCAACTTACATTGTGAGAGCCAAAATAGGCACCCCACCACAAACCTTGCTCTTGGCCATGGACACCAGCAATGATGCTGCTTGGATTCCTTGCACTGCCTGTGATGGCTGCACATCGACCTTGTTTTCTCCTGAAAAGTCCACCACATTCAAGAATGTCAATTGTGGTGCTCCTCAATGCAACCAGGTCACCACATTTCTCAATCTTATCATTTTTTCCTTAGTAAATTTTTACTCACATTTACAAAGTCTCTTAGATTGTACATGATTTCTTGTTTTGCTTTCCTAAAACTCTATGGTTATATTGCTTATAAAATCATCACAATCTAATGTCTTTTAAGTAATAATCCAAAGGGTTAATGTAAATAACAAAGGCATAAACAAGTTAATATATAGGTTAAAACTCCCACATCCTTCTGCTTAGGGATGGTCCACATTGCTACTCCTATTTAAAATGTAGCATTCATGCTGTGACTATGAGACACAACCAAAAGAGAAAGAACAAACATAACATGCCAAGATCTAAATTCATTTTACATTGTTTTTTGGTGTTATGACAAAATAGCTTATTATAACTCTATTGCTTTAGGTTATTTGTTTCACTGTTTTTCTGTAAACTTAAAATGTAATAGAAAACAAAATGTTGATGAGATGTGTAACAAAAGAGAGAGTTTAAAAATCATCAAAAACCTAACAAAGAATCAAATGAGTGACTTTTGGACACTCACTTTATTAAAACCCTTGATTAATTATTATTATTTATCACATCATGCAGTATTTATATTTTTCTTTTTAATCTTTCTGTCACTGTGGGTTAATGGTGTCCTAAACATTTTCTGCTAAGAATCATGTGACCTCTTTTCACACTATAGTAGAGTACAGCACATAGAAAATTGTGATAATTGATAAAAACATTAGTCTGTGGATGGCCCAGATTGATTTTTTGTGATTAGTCTTTTTCCTTTTCTTGACTTGGAAGGAGAAAGAGAGTCCAATGATTCTCTTGGCTATCATCATCACATAGAAACATGCATTCCCTTGTCCCATAGCTTGTGGGGTTGACTTGCTGTACTTTTTCCCTTCCCAAAATCCAAAATTTTGAAAACAATGTGTAATTCTGCAGTCTTTGCCACCCAGACAAGGAAGGGTCACGAGACTTTGTTTTTTATGCTAAACAGACTTTTTCTTAGGCTCCATTCTATCTCTCAAATTGTATCTTGATTAGATGCTGTATTATTTTTAAATAATTAAAACAATATCAGTGTAGAATATAAGGAACGTAAGTAAGATTTGATGCTTGAACTTTGTATATAAAAAAAACTTTTGGATGGAAAAAATGATCTCAAGTTTCAAATTTCATAAATCTTAATGATAGTGTCTAGTAAGGTACATTCATCTTTTCAGATTAGATGTGGGGTGAGTTAGTAATGTTTTGTATTAATATGGTTACCACAAAGTCTCTTACTAAAATAATTCACATATTTTTATGTAATTTTATAATTGTGAGAAAACAAAGTTTAACTAAGTTTTAAATTTAAGTGTTTTTAATTAAGTTTTTATTAAAAACTTTCTTCTATTATTAAAATTTTTTTCTATCTCCTTTTATGACGTTGTGATGTGAACGTTTTCAGGTGCCTAACCCTAGTTGTGGAAGCAGCTCCTGCAGCTTCAACTTGACTTATGGTAGCTCCACCGTTGCTGCTAACCTCGTCCAAGACACCGTTACTCTTGCCACCGACCCTATTCCAGGCTACACCTTCGGCTGTGTTGCAAAGACTACTGGGCCCAGTACACCACCACAGGGCCTATTGGGCTTGGGCCGAGGCCCATTATCTTTGCTTTCTCAGACCCAGAACCTCTATCAGTCCACTTTCTCTTACTGCTTGCCCAGCTTCAAATCACTCAACTTCTCTGGCTCACTCAGACTTGGGCCTGTGGCCCAGCCCATTAGGATCAAGTACACCCCTCTTCTCAAGAACCCTAGAAGATCTTCACTGTATTATGTCAACTTGGTTGCAATTAGGGTTGGCCGGAGAGTCGTCAATATTCCTCCGGAGGCATTGGCCTTCAATCCGGCCACGGGATCCGGCACCATCTTTGATTCCGGTAACCCCTTCTACCTTCTCATTCAACAAAAATACAACCAAAATGAAACACATTTATGTTACAAAACATACTTTAAATACAACATAGTTTTTACCAAAGTTGTTGTAATTTGTTGTTAAACATGCAGGCACGGTGTTCACCCGGCTAGTTGCGCCGGCGTATGTGGCGGTCCGGGATGAGTTCCGGCGACGAGTGGGGGGAAAGGCAAACCTAACGGTGACATCCCTAGGAGGGTTTGACACGTGCTACACAGTGCCAATAGTTGCACCCACCATAACATTCATCTTCTCAGGCATGAATGTAACCCTACCACAGGACAACATTCTCATACACAGTTCTGCCGGAAGCACCACATGCTTGGCCATGGCTTCCGCTCCAGATAACGTGAACTCGGTGCTCAACGTCATAGCCAACATGCAACAACAGAACCACCGTGTGCTCTTCGACGTCCCCAACTCAAGGCTTGGTGTTGCTCGTGAACTTTGCACCAAATGAAATGGTTCAACCTAAAGAAGCTATGACTTTTATTTGATCGTGTCACTTTAGTTGCATATTGCAAAGTCTTTTGGGTGATGGTGCTATTTCTTCTACTAAGTTTGGTTCTAGGATATGCTAATAAGGGTTTCATTGCTAGCTGGCTAACTTTATAGTGCAAGATTTTGAGCTACTAATATATATATGTTTGTGTATGGAATTGAATTTGTGCTTAAAGTTCGATGCTATTTATTATAGCTATTTCATGGTGTGTGTCACGGGTTTATATGTTGTATCTCTTTTGTCCTTTTGTTCAACATGATTGAATTGATGAGATTTCAATATTTGGATGTATAAGCAAATCTTAGACGAAAACATAAAAATTACACGGATTTCATATTATATCGGTTTCCACTAACGAAATTTTGATTTTAAGTTATAATTAATGTGATATTTATCGTTTTTACCTTTTTTAAATAATTTTTAAATTAATTATTGATATATTTTATCTTAATTGAAAAATTAATATAAAAGATCATAAATTTTCAATATCATTTACATTTGCATTACCATCAATTAAAAAAATATAAAAAATCTTTAAAATTGATATAAAATCTCATTTTTCTAATAATGTATACATTATTATGTCATAAATGTATGGTTTTTGTAGTAAGCATGCTCTTGTACAATCTAAGAGTGCTCAATTTTCAGACTTGATAAAGATTGTTTGGTGTAAGTATAACTTAAAAATTAGCATTTATCTTTTTCTTTGTCTTCAATAAATCTTGCTTCATTGTAGCTATTTTTTTTTTTTCCATTTAGCACCGGGGCAATTATACTAATTGCTTCTACTACCTTTTTATTATATATTTTTTCTGATAATATATAAAACTTGAGGGACATTTTTAATAAAACATATTTTTTATTTTTTTTATTTTTTAATATAATTCCTCTTATTTTTCTTTCTTTACTCTTAATTATTCATTGTATTCATTAGTTTTATTTATTTTTTTCCTATATTTTTCTAAACTTCCAAAATATTTAAACTTTAAAATACATGAGTGATTTAGATTTATTTAGAATATATTTTACTTCAATAATCAATAATTTTAAAATAAGAACTTTATATTTAAAATGATCAAAGAGAAATTTTAAAATGTCTCGTCAATAAGAGGACGAAATATAAAAAAAAAGAGTTAAAACTTATGTATAGATAGTTCATGATTATGCATTTATATTGGTTTGGTATGCATTAGATAAAATTAAGTGATCCTATATTCATCAATTTTGTTTAAATGGAGAACTTTATAAACTTGCACAAGTGAAGACTATATATAGAAGTCAAAACACAAGTCTGATAAACTTATTGAATTCTTCTAAGTACTCCCCTCTGTGATATGGAAAAGGACCAGAACTTGTTGCACGTCCTTTGCTATGACAATTGGTGTTACATTTTATCATGTCAACACTAAGAAATTTCCAAATGACTTTCAGAGTTTTGCCATGATGTAAAGTTAACCTAAAAATGTATGCATTTTAAAGTCCTCCATGTCAATATTCAAGTGCCCTTTTTACATATTTTAAGTCTATAGGTGAGTCACCATTACGTATTTATAGAATTTCATAATACCCCTTTGGTTATCAGTGTAAATAAATAAATAAAAAGGTAAAATTTTTATTTAAATCTTTTGTTTATAGTTTGTAATAATGTTTTCAACAAAGATTTTGTCTCTAATCCCTAAATTTATGTATATTTGTAATAATATGTGGGTATCCTGCCATAATGTTGTGTTTGTTTGTCACACTGAAATTGTATTCCTACTCCAATCATTCAAGTGAAAAAGTGATTGTGAGAGAGAAGTTCACATATTATTCAAAAAGTAAAACAACCTATAGGAAATGACCATATATTAAGTTTATTTTAAATAATATATCTTCCTAATTATTTAAAAAAGTTGATTTGTCAACGAGCATGTTTTTTTTTTAGTAATTTGAATTGCACGAACATATCTAATACAATTAATTCTGGACATTTATTTTATATTGTAATAATTTAAACAGATCTTACAATATTACATCATATTTAAAGTCCTGTATAAATTTGTTTTCAGTGGTTAAAATATTATATAATTTTTTATTTGTACTTAGTATTATTCAAATTGAAATATTAATTTAATTTTTAATCAAAGCAATTAGTGAGATTTTATTTATAAATAATTGTATCTCATGACAAAAATACAAAATTTATTTAAAAAAAAAAAAAAAAAAAAATCCTTTAAATAATTTGGAAATAAAATATAAATAAAAAATAAAAAAAAAAAATAAAAAAACAAATTTT
>Ga0099824_1008950_pt1 | contig 12541 bp, 6 predicted proteins | sample SiratrowhiteBW_FD_76837 | JGI IMG/M metagenome (GOLD analysis project Ga0099824, IMG submission 76837) | Root nodule microbial communities of legume samples collected from California, USA - Siratro white BW | ecosystem: Host-associated > Plants > Roots > Nodule | place: USA: California... | reverse complement strand
TATATATATATATATATATATATATATATATATATATATATATATATATATATATATATATATATATATATATTACCAGTTTATGAATTTATTTTAAATCTAAAATTATTATAATTGTTTGAATTGTTTTATGTTACACAAATTTTTTGGAAAGAGTGATAAATTTATTACTTGCTACATGACAATTGGTGCATTTCTCATCATTAACAAAAATAGCTAATACTAGGATAAAAGGGGAATCTTTGAATATTCTCTCAATAGAAAGAGTTGCTCTAACCTTTGAATTCTTTATATTGTTCATTCAAACTTGAATGTTGAGCTTTATTCTAACCTTTGAATTCTTTACATTGTTCATTCAAACTTGAATGTTGAGCTTTATTTAATATGCATTGCTGATTATTTTCTCCTTAATTTTGTTTGAATGAAATATTCAATTCATTTGAAAACTTTTCTATTGAGAAACAATTTTGATTGTTGAAACTTGATGTCTTAATTTTGATCTTTAGCTCTCAGGTAATTTTCAGATTTATTTGCTCATAATGAAGTCATTTTTCTTTCTTTCTTTGTATTCTCTATGAATCTTATGTACTCTACTCTTTCATCTACTCTTTCATTATACTATGACTTCGTCTACCAAATTTCTTTTCTTTATTTATCTTTTTACATTATCTTTAACAGCTCATAAAAGTTATATGTGTTTTGCATTGTATTCATCTTGTAATGATTTGACTTATTCTAAAACTTATTTAAACATGATTGATCTCTTTTTATTTGTATTTAGTGCCTAAATCAACATATAATCATCTTAAATAATTTTTAGAATATAATCATATTAAATTATAAAACTTTTCTGTATAGGAGTAAATATAAATTCTAAACTTTTTAAGTTATTTAAATTTTGAATATTAAAATCAATTGAACTTATATGACTTTAAAAATAATTTTAAATTTCATGACTTTGCACAAGATTTTTTAACTAAATAATAAAATATTAATTTTATATTTTCAAATTTATTTGTAATCATATAACGCTTATAAGAAAATAATAATAGAACATACAACTACTACGTTAGATAAATTTTTTAATCAAATTTTGATTATATTTATTTTTATTTTTATTATTATTATTATTACGGTTGTATTATTATTATTATTATTATTATTATTATTATTATTATTATTATTTTTAGTGAGAATAATATTAATTATAATATTAATAATATTGATTATAATAACTGTTACTAATAATATTAATTATAATATTAGTATTATTATTAATTATTAATAATAATATTAATATTGTAATTAATATTAATATGAAATTAATATTTTGTATTATTTTAAAAGTATAAAAAGATAAGAAAAAGTGCTAAAAATAATTAATATTAATTAAGATATCTAAAGGTAAAAAAAATATGATCTTATGAATGTAATTAATTTTTGTTTGTTGGTACAAGTGGCTGAGACTATACCTGAGAGTTCTGGCTGAGACTATACTTTTAAGAGTGTTAGTTGTGTCATTCATCAGTTAAGAGTATTGAAAAAGTATCTATTGAATTTAGAAGTGAATTAGTTAAGAGTATTGAAAAAGTATCTATTGAATTTAGAAGTGAATTAATTTGTCAGATGAAAACTCAATGTTTAGGAATACAATGTGATTCATTTGTTGTTATTAAGATCTATGTGTTAATGCAAGATTTATCTATATAATTGATCAAAAACTTGATGGTTAATAAATAATCCTCTTGCTCATCAATCAGATTTGAGTAATTTTGTAGATTGACATTAATTATTGTTAGAAGAGAAGATAAATTTTGTAAAGGATGAGTGAAGATTGGTGAGATCTAACCTAGTAAGTTCATTATATTATTTTTAAACCTTTTTCTGCTTTCAATTTTGTTCATAAAAGTACAAATATCACTATAAGAAAAAGTTAAAGTACTGACGGAACTTTATCTGTCAGTAAAATATCATTATTGACGAATTTCTGAATCTGTCTGTAATTACCAACGGATCATAAATCCGTTGAAAATCCATCAGTTACCGATAGACTCAAAAATTTGTCGGTAAATTTACATACAATCATTTAAAAATTTTCTTATTGAGCAACAATTTTGATGATTGAAACTTGATGTCTTAATTTTGATCTTTAGCTCTCAAGTAATATTCACATTTATTTGCTCATAATAGAGTCATCTTTCTTTCTTTCTCTGTATTATCTAGGAATCTTATATACTCTACTTTTTTTATTATATTATGACTTCGTCTACCAATTTTCTTTTTTTATTTGTCTTTTTACATTATCTTTTAATAGCTCATAAAAGTTAATTTTGCATTGTATTCATTTTGTAATGATTTGACCTATTCTAAAACTTATTTAAACATGATTGATCTCTTTTTATTTGTATTTAGTGCCTAAATCAATAAGATAATAATCTTAAATAATTTTAGAATATAATCTATTAAATTATAAAACTTTTCTGTATAGGAGTAAATATAAATTCTAAACTTTTTAAGTTATTTAAATTTTGAATATTAAAATCAATTGGACTTATATGACTCTAAAAATAATTTTAAATTTCATGACTGTTCACAAGACTTTTTATCTAAATAATAAAATATTAATTTCATATTTTCAAATTTATTTGCAATGATATAACGCTTATAAGAAATAGTAATAGAACATACAACTACTACGTTAGATAAATTTTTTAATCAAATTTTGATTATTTTTATTTTTATTATTATTATTATTATTACGGTTGTATTATTATTATTATTTTTGTTAATGAGACTAATATTAATAATTAAAAATAATATTAATATTATTGATTATAATAACTGTTACTAATAATATTAATTATAATATTAATATTATTATTAATTATTAATAATAATATTAATATTGTAATTAATATTCTTAATATTTTTATTAATATTCTTAATAATATTAATAATATTAATTATAATAGAAATAGTATTATTAATAATATCATTATTTATAATATTAATAAAGTTAATAAAAATAATAATATTAATTTGTGTGAATTTAGTAGATTGATGACATTCATTTAAAATTTAATTAATTAATCATTTTTACTGATAGACTTATATTAAAGAACAGGATGAGTACCTAATAAATTTTGTAGCGATTCACCCTGCATTCTGAATCCGAGCATAATAAAAAATATCAAGATATAAAAAATTGTCATGACATTATTTGTTTAAAAGGACAGATAACAACGACACAAAAGTTTCTGTATAAAGTACCATATTTTAACAAACAGAGTTAAATAATTAAGATTCTTAGCGAACATGATACCATAGCAGAGACGTGTTATAACACCTTAATTACACAATTATAATTGAGAGTCGGTCAACTTCTATGATTGGAAAAGAATTTGAATTGCAAGACTTCCCATAATGAAGGTTTTGGAAGAATGGTTTTGCATTTTCAATCATACCATACGGAACTTTTGATTTCTTAGTCTTTGAGGATAAAATTGAATATCTTTATAATAAATTAAAATAATTTTTCATATAAGTCAAAATAAATAAAAAATACATTTAGTTTTTTCAAAAAGTAAATTCCTAAACTGATTTTAATTTGTGAAAAAATTACTTTTGTGAAGAATTTTATCACCAACAAGGTGTAACAATAGTAAAATTTTTTTTTAGTATGTTGTTAGAAATTTGAAAGAAATTAGTCTTAAAAGGATAGAAGGAAAAACTTAATCAAACAGTTCTCATAATGGGTGAAATTTTGAGGGTAATTCAAAACACTCACAAAGAAGATTTTAAACTAGAGGGAATCAAGTGGGAGAGATGGTAAGTATGGTGTCTTAATAAGATAGATTTGTGGCCCTTTGGAAGAACCACAATATGTGGCTATCATAAACTTAATCTTCAAATGGATGGACAAAAACAAAGAAAAACAAAGAGTGTAGGGGACACTTGGGTTCCCCGGCCAGAGCAGAATTTGCCACCTTTGATGGTCCACATGCCTGAAAAAAATTCCCCTCCTTTCAACCCACCTATCATCTATTCTCTCTTCTCAAAGCCTCTGAATTTTCCTTTTCACTGCTCTACACTCCAACTTTTCCTTTTTATAAAGTGACTCACTTTTCCATCAGTAAATGAAATTCTTAGCCATCTTTGAAATTACATGTGCCACAAAAGTACAAAACCCTTGACTTCTCTCCTACTCCTCCCATCTATTTAATCCCCTGTCATCTTTCCTTATAGCCACTGTACCCTTTCTCCCATTCAATTATCTCTGCTCCTTTAAGCCTTTCACCATAAACCCCTATATTCTACCCAAAACCAAACACCAACTACAGGCCAATCAACAATAAAACACACACCTTTTTCCTTTCTTTTGGGGTGTTGGCCACCCACCCACTCAACTCATTTGCACTCACAAATACAAACACATACCATTGGTCGGTTTCAGAGATGAGCACCATGCACATAGAAACCCCAGAAACTTTGGCTGGTGGCAGCAAAAACTTCGACGAAGATGGACGTGCTAAAAGAACTGGTATTACCTTTTCACATATTAAAATTTGACGCTATAGCTTATTCGGATAAACTTAAAGTACACTTTTTTAGACAATAAAATACTGCAGAAGAATAAATTGATTTTTTCGTACACTAAGTCATGGATAAATTAATTTATAAATATTCTTTGGCATATTTAGTTTATATTTAAATCAATCTTATTTTATGTTTTTTTTTTCATTGTTCTTCTAATAGTGTGTTTCATAATAGAGTATATTAATGTTGTTTTTGAATTGGTTAATTTGAAGGGACATGGGTGACTGCAAGTGCTCATATCATAACGGCGGTGATTGGTTCCGGAGTTCTATCTCTTGCATGGGCAATTGCGCAGATGGGTTGGGTGGCTGGTCCGGCAGTGCTTTTTGCCTTCTCTTTTATCACATATTTCACTTCCACTCTTCTCGCTGATTGTTACCGTTCACCGGACCCTGTTCATGGCAAGCGAAACTACACCTATTCTGAGGCTGTCAAAGCTAACTTAGGTACTATTCAGAATCACCTCATAATTTCTCTCAATCAACATCAATTCATTATAGTTTTCAGTTATACTATACTCTATTCCTTAATATTTTGTGTACAAGTTTTATGGAAAGGAAGATTAGTGGCAGAGCTTAGTAAGAAAGAAGTCTATAGATATTTTGTATTATTTTAACGGTATAAAAAGATAAGAAAAAGTGCTAAAAAGAATTAATATTAATTAAGATATCTAAAAGGTTAAAAAAAAATGATCTTATGAATGTAATTACATTCATTTTTGTTTGTCGGTACAAGTGGCTGAGACTTGACACGTTAGAGTTTTGATTTTCTAGCACTCTTATTTTAAAAAAAAAATCATTTTTCTTTGGATCCGAAGGGAGATAAGCCACATGAGTAGAATACTATTTTGCTCGTGACAGTATTTTGTATTCCTCCATTATACTTCGTTAATAATTTTAGCAGGAAAAATAATGGAATATAATTGATACTATATAACATGTTAACTTTCTGTACATAGGGGGTAGAAAATTTCAGCTATGTGGATTGGCTCAGTATATAAATCTTGTTGGTGTAACCATCGGCTACACTATAACTGCATCAATCAGTATGGTGTAAGTTTCCACATGAACTTTGACTTCAAAGAGTGTGTGTGTCAATGTTTTTTGTGCACATTGAATTATTTTAATTTTTTTTTTATATTGTTGAAAATTGATTAGGGCGGTGAAGAGGTCGAACTGTTTTCACAAGCATGGACATAAAGCCGACTGCAACATAAATAACTACCCTTTCATGATCGTTTTTGCCGGCATTCAAATTGTTCTTAGCCAAATACCAAACTTCCATAATCTCTCTTGGCTCTCTATAGTTGCAGCTGTTATGTCTTTCGCATATTCTTCCATTGGCCTTGGCCTCTCCCTAGCCAAAGTCGCAGGTAAAACCTTATTAGGCCCATTGTTTTAATTTCTTAAAAACTAAAAAATAATAATAATTAGGCATATAGTTTATCCTTTTAAAAGAATTTTAAGAAATTGAAAATTTGATTAAAGTAGAAGCTATCTTAAATTGCTCTTTTAAAATGTTTTTTATGGCTGAAAATAAATGTGAGTTGACTTCTATATTTTAAAATGTTAAAAAATTAAATTATTTTACATCAAGATAAGTTTTTTTTTTTTTTAAATGTGTAACATATTAGGTAATGAGTTTTAACTTTCCTTATTAATTAAAATATGAGTATTAGTATTCTTTCTAACAAATTAAGAGTGATAGAAAATTACAAAATTAGAAAAGAAATATTAAATAAATTATTCACTATTAAATTTGGTTGACGCTAACGTTAATGGAATTTGTTTTTTTTTCTAAGCAAGTAGTTAAGAGTTTGAATTTTAATAATTATTTTGAATTCAAATTCTTATTGGTGTTAATAATGGTTTATGTTCCCACTATAGTTGAAAAACCCAAATTTTCACCGTTTTTTATATTTTAATAAATTTTAGTTAATAAAATATGTGTGAAAAATTAATGTTGTGTGCGTGGGTTCAGTATTTTTCGTAAATGTAACAATACTAATGAAAAAAAGACCATTTTTAAAGGTGGGGGACACGTGCGGACATCCTTAACAGGGGTGGAAGTTGGGGTGGACGTTTCGGGAATGGAAAAGGTCTGGAGGATGTTTCAAGCCATCGGTGACATTGCCTTCGCTTATGCTTTTTCCAATGTGCTCATTGAGATCCAGGCAAGTAATATTTATTTATTTTATTTATTAATTAAGTTTTTATTTCCCAAAGTAGTGTGTAATTTAATTAAATTTGACTGAATAAATCGTTCTTGAACCCTGTGCTTTGAATTTTGTTTCTATCGGTGTGGATATCTGGAAAAAACTTTATTTCAGTATAATTATAACATACGTAATTTCATCAGGTGTAGTACAAAAAAAAAAAATATAATTGAAAAAAATTTAATATATTTCATTACGATAGGGACAACAAAAAATGCGGTGAAACGGTTTGACGTATGATGGAATTTGAAAAGTGTTGTGTTTTCTATTAGTATAAAAGTTGAAATGTGTGCCTGAATTAAATTTGGTAGCATATCATATGAACTCAACTAGTCAATAGTCATACGTAACAACAACTAGTACTTTTGACCATAACTTTTGTTTATCTTATTTTCGTGGTTTGTCGTTGACTTTTCTGTCTATGCATTATTTATCATCTAAATATGGTGTTGGGATTAGATGCATTAGTTCATAAAAACAACGACTGTGTGCACCGATTGGATTTTATTTACGAAAATGTCACCTTTTTCTCTCTACTGATATTTTCCTATTTCTTTTATTTATTTATTTCCGAACCATGCACCTATCTCTATCCAACCACTTGATAATTAAAACTCCATACATATTTATTTTCGATGGCCACACTTCAAGTCCTTTCAATTTAGTCACCAACCAATAATCATAAAAATTTAAAACTCTTATGTCATTTGCCATTATTTTATTTAATGTTAATGTTTTTAAAACAGAAATATTTTTTTATTCTCATTATCCAGATTCTTATTTAAAATCCAAAATTTTAAATGATGGCAATTAAATTTATTATGGACCAGTGTGTGTAAATATTTAGCTATATCTCACCATGATTGGGCTTGGGTGCAGTCCATTCGGTATATTCAATGACTTGATCAAACGGCAAAGAATAAATTGATTTCCCATCTCATTTTTTACTTAAGATTTGATGTGACTCACTGAGCCATATGATGGAGATCAATGATGGACAACTCATAATCCACACTAAGCCCACGGAAACCAACCATACATAATCAAAATTCCTTTCATGACCCATCCAAATAATTTCGCTTCATTATTTCAAAAGTAAAATATTCAGAAATTAAATTGAACATTTACTCAAATAAAACTATAAAATCCATCAAAACATTATTATACATCATTTAGACCTATTGCACAAACCCAACACAAAAAACCTATGGTAAAAGTAAAAAAGTAAGTCAAGACTTGAGAATGTTTGAATTGTAAGCCTTATGTCCTTACCCCATTACTTGAACTAGAAATATTTGCAACTTTCATTATTATGAATGGCACATATGAAAGTGTAGGCAACTCTAATAGAAATGTGGTCCATGATGTTGCAGGATACCCTAAAATCAAGTCCACCTGAGAACAGAATGATGAAGAGAGCAAGTTTAATTGGGATAATGACGACAACTTTATTTTATGTGCTATGCGGGTGCTTAGGCTATGCTGCATTTGGAAATGATGCACCTGGAAATTTCCTCACTGGGTTCGGCTTTTACGAGCCCTTTTGGCTCATAGACTTTGCCAACGTCTGCATAGCAGTGCATTTAATTGGGGCATACCAGGTACATAACTTCTTAAAGTCACAAATATCTTTTTATTCTTTCAAATTATAATTGTTCAAATTATTCTTTATTTACTTTTTATCCTTTACATTTAACAAAAACAAGTTAGAAATTAAAGTATCTGATTTTTTTTACACTAGACACGAATAAAATTTAAATAGAAAAATAAATAATAAAAAAAATAAAGCTTAATTGCACGTTACATTATACCGTTTGGTGAATATTACCACCTTAACATTTTGCCCATCTGTTATATTTTGTAATATAATACTAACATGTCTCTACAAAACGAAGTTATTCTATCACCAATTTTTGTTAAATGCGTCATTTTCTAGCCAATGCGATAGTAAAAAGCGTAGAATTAAAAAATATAGTAAAATATGAGGGAAAAGAATTAGGTGATAAAATATACAAAAATTAAAAAGTCGAAGGTAAAATACGTGAAGAAACTATTACATGGTAAAATTTCTAAAAATAATAAAATGTGATTTAGATACAGCTTCAATTAACTACAGATATGTTATTGGTGTTTAGTGGATTCATTTATACTCATTTAAAAAATTAATAAAATAAGTAGATTCCTATTTGTATGTGTTTGTTTAGTTTTCTTATTTTTAAAAACAAACATTTTTGTATGTTTTTGTTAATAAGTAAAAATCCTATTTATTTCTTAAATATTAATTATTTTAAAAGCTAAGTATTTATTTGAAATTCAATATTTGGTGGGCAGGTGTTTGTGCAACCTATATTTGGGTTCGTGGAGAAATGGGCGAAAGAAAAGTGGCCAGAAAGCCAATTTGTGCATAGTGAGCATGCTGTGAAAGTTCCTCTATGTGGAGGCACAAGCGTGAATTTCTTCAGGATGTTGTGGAGGACTACATATGTGATCATCACTGCTGTTCTAGCAATGCTATTTCCATTCTTCAATGACTTTCTGGGGCTCATTGGTTCACTCTCCTTCTGGCCATTGACGGTTTACTTCCCCATAGAGATGTACATTAAGCGATCCAACATGAAGAAATTTTCCTTCACATGGACTTGGCTCAAGATTCTGAGTTGGGTCTGCTTGATCATTTCTATTATCTCTGCTGTGGGTTCCATCCAAGGCCTTGCTGTTGATCTCAAGAAGTACAAGCCCTTCCAAGCACAGCAATAGAACTTCCATGCTTTGCTCCAACTTCGGACCGAAAGTTTCTGTTTAAGTGCCACAAAATATTTATTACTATGTTTTCAACGTCAGTCCAAATCCAGACAACTTGTTTAACTAAAACAATAATGACACTTATTTAGTTTGCAATGTTACGTGGGTTTATCGATATTTGTTAAACAAAATAATAATCATATTTATTTAGTTCACATTTTTCAGTCTACAATTATCAAGTGCTTATGAATTAGAGAGATGTATACCGTAATTCAGTAAGTAATCTAAATATGTTTAAAAATTTGTAGGAGATTTCTTATTGATCAGGAATAAGATATTTGATGATTAAAACTTTGTAGGAGATTTCTTATTATCAGGAATAGATATTTTATGATTTATAAATACATACAAACTTTATTTTATAATTTAGTTTTATAAAATTGAGTTAAATATAAAGTCTAAATCGTAAGTAAAATTTATAAACTATAAATAATTATTAGTCTTAGGTAATGTAAAATTTTTAAAGCACTCTTTAATTAATTTATAAATGAATTAAATATTTATATTTATGTATAATTCGATTAACAACATCCGGATGATTTAACAAAAATAGATAATATATATATATATATATATATATATATATATATATATATAATTTTAGATAAATTTGGTCTCGTTAAAAAGTGAAGATATAGATTCTGTTTTTACTAAGGTAAAACTTTTAATTTTTATAAATTGAATTATGTAAGAAAAAATTTTAAATTAATGAAGTATAATAAAAAATGGAACCATGCTCTAATGTTAAAATCAGTAAAGAATATATGAATAAGTATAATTTAAACTTAAATCTTCTTCTATCACATATATTATTATTATATACGTTTAGAACCTAATTTTCAGGGTTAGAGATATAAATAATGACATTCTTTCATAAATTTATTATAAATAATAATATATTCGAAATATAACAAAAGACAGTTGAGTTGCTAGGTTTTATCGTTTGATTTGTTATTTTTATAAAAATGAAAGATTTTTAATAAGCTTTAAAATTACCGAAATATAACTGGACGTGACATTCGAGCTCCATAGGGACTTAACATGGTGCTCTTTGAAATTTAATATGGTACCATGCTCAAACTGAGAGTCGTTGAGTGATATGTTCATTATAACATTTTAATAATGTTAAAGTGACATGTAGTGGGCTTTTTATTAGAGCTAGACGACTTTCTATTCATGAGTAAACATTTCAAATTTAGCATTTAATGTTTTTAGTGATGGGTTTTGATGAATCCGAAAGTGACAAGACTTTTGTCTCAATCATTTCCCATTTCGAGGGTTGTTTCAAAATAGTGTCAGATGAGAAGTAGATGAAATGTTCTTACTTTTCTGTATAAAAATACATATTTTTCTATTATGGATACATTTTAATTTTATTCTCATGTGCCTTCTTTTCACTAGTCACCATTTTCCTTCCTTCTTTTTACTTTTTTGGGAAAAAAAATTGTTGGTACGTCATTCTTTCATATCCTTTTATTATGTGTATTTCATCTTGGATTTTAAATTATAAGGTGGTAGGCCATGGGATCCATAAATGCGAGGTAAGTTTTAGGCATATGAGAATATTATGGTTATGATGGCATAGTAGTATTGGTATTTCCGAAAAGTATTTTGGTGGAAAACGTCACCATAGAAAATTCAATGCTTTTAGATATGCGATGCATGTTGATGCTAGAGTAAGAATTGTATTTTTGTATTTATTTTTATGTTTTCGTTATTAGAAATTCCTTTTGAACATTAATTACTATTGGGCTAATTAGATAGTTTATCAAATAAACTTAACTAGATGGATGAATCTGGTAGTCTTGGCTTCATAATGTAAGCATATTTATGTTGACTTTTATAATAAATTTAGATTAATATTTTGATGAAACTTAGTATTGTGGGAGAAATTTTCTTTAGGTTCTTGTGGAGAATTTTTTATCTTAATCTTCAAATTACTAATTCGAAATACTTAATCTTCTTTAATTATTAATCATTTTTTATTGTCGTGTTTTATTTTATTTTTTCTCACTTCGTTGAATGAAAATTGTGGAAAGCGATAGGTTTTTTCAATCCACGATTTGGTCTTTCATCATTTAACTTTAGAGCCAAATTTAATGTTCATGTTTGTCTTTCATTTTAGACAATAAAAATTCAAATTTGAGATCAATTTCTCTTTAAAAAGGATAATATGATGAATGCATGAATAGAGAAATTATAGAGGACCGAAAAGGAGGCTTGATGTTAAGAAATTTTGTATTTTTGTATTAAGATTCTGTATTTGTTCCTATGTTTTTTCTTTTTTTAATAAGAGACTCCTTTTAGACATTAATTGTTGACTAAACAATTGAGTTATTGGTTATATCTAGTTAGTTGGATGAGCCTACTAGTCATAGGTTGATAATATAAACATGTCATTTTAACTTTTCTAAGAAGTTTATATTCATATTTTGATGAAAATTATGTTTTGTAAGATATATTTTTCTATAGTTTCTTTATGGAGATATTTTAATTTTATCTTTTAATTATTAATATAATGTGATTCTTTTTTCTTTTTGTTTTTACTTTTAAACTATTTATGACTGTAGTAATTTTTATCTTCTTATCTTTATCCATAATTTTTTTATTTTTTCATAAAAGTTATTAAAAATAATTTGTTGTTGCTAATAAATATGTGATAAGACGTTATTTAGTGATCGAAACTTATTTTCGACAACATTTTATGAAAGACTTACGGCAGCACCAATTGATCTATGATGTTTTTTTTTTTTTTTTTTTTTTTGATCTAAAGTAATTTTGTTTTGAAATTTGATTATTGGATTAACCAAAAATACAACCAAAAATTTTTTAAATTAAAAATTTTAAAAAATTTAAAACCCAAATTGTTTAATCTAAAAAAAAAAAAAAAAAAAAAAAACATCATAGATCAATTGGTGCTGCCGTAAG
>Ga0099824_1008947_pt1 | contig 12543 bp, 4 predicted proteins | sample SiratrowhiteBW_FD_76837 | JGI IMG/M metagenome (GOLD analysis project Ga0099824, IMG submission 76837) | Root nodule microbial communities of legume samples collected from California, USA - Siratro white BW | ecosystem: Host-associated > Plants > Roots > Nodule | place: USA: California... | reverse complement strand
TATTATTATTATTATTATTTCCAGAAATCTCTCTTTTATTGTAAGCTTTCTTTTAACATTTTTAAAATCTATCATGTTTCCGTTTTATATTTTTATTTCTATGAGTTATTTTGTACATTAATGGTATCAATGCCAAAGAGCTTTGTGATTACTTTTATGTTCAGTTTTCTTTATGGGAGTAGAGTTATAATGATAATAATAATGAAAGGTTTCTTAGGATACATCAACTCAACCTTTTACCATGTTTAGGTTTTGCAATAAGACCTTTATAGATAAATATTTTTGATTTTGAAATCAATAAAGTGTTTGAAATCTTTTAAGAAGTTAAGAGAATATTTGATTTTGATTTTAATTTTGAAACTTTCTATATATAAGAACGTTGATATTTCAAAAGTGTGTTTCAATATAAGTCTTTCGGTTGAATTTCGAGACAAAATTATATGCTTGTATTCTAATTTTTGAGTAAGTTATCCTAATTTTTGAGTAAGTTTAGGATCTCGGTTAAACCTAGATTTCCAAGTGAGTATAGTGTCTCAATTAGTTTTCGAGTCAATATTGCATCTCGATTAACATAACCAACTTTACCTGTCATACCTCGATTGAGAGTATGTTAAATTCTAAGCTATTATTGTATAGTGGATTTCGACGTCACTATATTTGAGTTCGACATCACTAACCATACTTTTTTAGACTTGATCGTCAAGGTGTTGAGAATGCTTTCTGCCCTAAGGCCCTTTGAATATACATATCTAATCCCATTACCACGAATACTCTCTACACAAAAGGGGTTCATTGAATTCTAAATAATTACTTAAAGCTTTTGTTATCATCAAAATCATACTAGATCATGAGATGATCTAGAGGAGCCTTGAATTGTCTAGCATGTCTAAACCATCTAATGAGTGCTAGATCATCTAATAGTTTACCAAAAAGAACTAGTCTCAAAGATTTAGTCTTTTCTTTAGAAGAGAGGATGCGTAATGAAAGGCTTGAGGAATACGAAAACAATTGTTCCTTTAATAGGCAGAAGATGAAAACTGAAGTGATTGTTTGGGTTTTCTCCTTGACAACATGGATAACAAAGAAAGTGCTAACACTTTCTCTAAATTGAGATACTTGGGACCATGTGCATTGATGGTTTGGTCGTTTCACCATTAATGCTCTTTAATGCGTATGAGAGAAAATTAATCATTACTTAAAAACTTTTACCAGCATAGACTGATCACATAGATTAGTACTACTCTCAAACTAAGCTAATGTTTGGTGAAGCAAGGATTTCAAGATATTAACACACGTTATGAATTATGTTTACTTTAAGGAGTCTATATTTTCTTTGATGGCCTTGTCATTGAGTTGCATATGACTAACTTGTGTTTAGTCTTTCTCTAGAGTCTTCAGTTGTGCTAGCCTTGTTGTGTTTGATCTTTTCCTCTAGACATTGTCAGGTGTTCAACCTTTAGTGGCTAGCTCTAATAACAACTGTAAAAATTCGGAAAAACACAAGAAAGAAGGGTTGAATTGTGATTTAATTAATTCTAAAACATTTTCACAAGCATAGCCTTATTGTTAGCCTTTAGATGAAACTTTCAATTAAGATATCATATGGTAAGTGTTTCATTTGATAAGCTTATACTGATGTAAGTTTAAGTTGTGTAGCTTTGTAGCAATAGAGAAACATGATGAAGTGTATTTTTATATAAGTTTTTCAACATGTTATGCTTGATGGGCTTTCAAACAATGCAATCTCAACAAATAATACACATGTTTAGTTATATGGAGATATCTAAAAAAATTATTTTAGTCACAACTCTATTTTTTAAGAGATTTCGACAAACACAACTTTTGTCACCCAGCTAAATCACTTGATTAACATATTATATCAAGTAATCATATCATGGTTCTTACATTTGTCTAGAACTTAGTTTTAAAACACTTTTGCTAAATACACTTTTGGAACATACTCTTACAATAACTCTCATTCTTGGATTTGTGTAGTCACTTATAACATACAATGTAAAGGGGATAAGAGAAAGGAAAAGTATGCACAACAATTTATATTGGTTCATATGTTGTAACAAAGTACATCTAGTTTTTTTACCAACAAGCCAAGTTCAACCAAGCAGACTATTGTTGCGAAGTACACTCAAGTATTCTTTGGGTTTGTGGTCACTCCTAGCTATTTCGTTTAGTATTCTTGACACTAGTCACTCCTGACATAATTGAGTATTCTTTTGGCTAGACTTCATTTGAGAACCTTCTTGCCTTAGTTTGATACTAACATGATTAATAAGTAATTACCAGATACCTTGACAATCAAAGTGATAGTCTAATAGTTTAGATCGTCTAATGTATGAGAGCAACAATTTTATTTTGAAAAACCTTGAGCAAACATGATCATTTATCTTTTAATAAATGTATTAATTTTTATGCACATGAATGCAAAAATCAATTTTTATGCAGTGACAATTACACATATTATTATTAATGAGTCAATAAATGTCATGCCCAAAAGATTTCTTAAATGAGTGAATCTCTCTTCAACAAGTAGTTTTGTAAAAACATTTGCTAGTTGACCCTTTGTAGGGACAAATTGTAGATCAATTGTCTATTTTTGCACATGATTTCTTATCAAGTAATATTTAATTTCAATGTGCTTAGCTCTAGAATGCAAAATTAGATTTTTAGATAAACTAATAATAACTATATTGTCACAAAAAATAATAATATTAATCTCTTAAACTTCATAATCAACAAGTTGATTTTTTATCCATAGCAGTTGAGAGCAACACTGTGCAACTGGTATATATTGAGCTTTTATTGTGGATAAGGCAATTGTACCTATTTTTTACTCACGCAAGAGATCAAGATACCTTCTACAAAGTGACTTTCTCCACTCATGCTTTTTCTTGATCTCCAACATAGTATGCATCATAGTATCCCTACAAATGAAAACTATATGTAGGCTTGTAGCAAAGACCAAGATTAGTAGTGCCTTTTAAATATCTAAAAATACATTTTAATGTTGAGAGATGAACTTTCCTAGGATCAGCTTGAAATCTTGCACACAAGCAAACACTAAACATGATGATAGGTCTAGATGTTGTAAGGTATAGTAGAGATCCTATCATTTGTCTATATTCAGTGATGTCCATTGAATTTGACTCTTTGTCTAAACTAAGAGATGTTGTAAGATGCATTGAAGTACTCATAGGCTTGGCATCATCTAACTTGAATCTCTTCAACAACTCCTTGACATAATTTGTTTGATGGATAAAAGTCTATCCATCTACATGTTTAAGTTCAAGGACAAGGAAGAATTTGAATTCATCATGCTTATCTCAGTTCAATGTGAAATCACATGAGAATCAATTCAAAAAAATGCAAAATATAATTTTTGGTTAAACTAATTATAGCACTATTGACATAAAAGATAGGGATTTTACTCTCCTAGATGTTGTAGTCTTCTAATTGGTTCTTCATCCATAATACTTGTGAATATAGCTAGTAACTTATATGTATCCAACTTTTGCAGTGGATAGAGCTATTGTGCGTAGCTTTTTACTCATGCAAGAGATCAAATTATCCCATGCCTCCACTTGTGTTTTTCCTTTCATCTTTGTCTCCTTCATAATATGCATCACAAAAACCCTACGAATGGGATTTTTTTCCTTTATAGCATAAACCAAGATTAGTAGTAGCTTTTAAATATCTAATTATTCTTTTAACAACAATTAAATGAACTTCCCTTCGTTTAGACTACAAGTGAGCACACAAGTAGACGTAGTAAGGTAAAGTAAGGATTATATAATCTATTTGTATAAAAGTGTTGTCCAATGGATTTGTTTCTTTCTCTAGTCCTAGAAATGTTGTTAGATGCATTGAAGTGCACATCTCCTTGACATCGTCTTGATTGAACTTTTTCAGCAACTTTCTTACATGCTTTGTTTCGTGTATATAGATTAGACTGTATGCCTGCTTTATCTGCACTCCTAAAAGGAACCTCGGTTCTACCATCATGCTCATTTTGAATTTAGTCTTCACAAGGCTTGAAAACTCTTAGCAAAGGAGTTCATTGGTTTATCCAAACATAATGTCATCAACATAAATTTGAACTTTAATGAGTTCATCACAACGATTTTAGTGAAACAAGGTAGTGTCTACTTTCCCAAGTTTAAAAGCATTTTTTTACTAGAAAAGTTATCAGATGCTTATACCATGCTGTAGGAGCTTGTTTGAGTTCATACAAATCTTTGTTTAATTTAAAAAACATGGTATGGAAAAGTAGAACTCGCAAACCTAGGGGGTTATTCCACATAGACTTCTTCCTTGATAAAGCCATTGAGGAATGCATTTTTCATGTCCATTTGATACAACATCAATTTACTTATACAAAATGCAAGTAAAATGTATATAGCCTATAGATGAGCTACAAGAGTATAGGTTTCAGTATAATCTATACCCTTCTTATTGCAAGTAACTCTTGGCTATTAGACTAGTTTTGTTTCTCACAACCTTACCTTCTTCATATGACAACTTTATTCTTGGGGAGGGACGGGGGATGAGGGGTTAACAAGCTTCTAGACTTTGTTCTTCTCAAACTGTTTCAGCGCCTCTTAAATGGCTATTATCCAACTCTCATCATTTAACATTTCGTTAATGCTTTTAGGCTCAACTTTTGAGATCATTGCATTCTGATCCTTTTGCTTTTATCTTGTCGATATTCCTCCCTTAGGACCTTTTATGATGGCATTAATAGGATGGTTCTTTAGCAAATTTGAATTCCTGCCAATTGGTTCTTTCTATTCTATTAGAGCATATGATGTATTGCTTAGATCATTTAGTGCTCTTTTTGATCATCATGTTCTGGTAAATTAACTTTTAGTTCTTGACTACCTCCAATGACTCTCCCATGTTGGTCTCCTCCAAATATGCCTTTTTCTCCTCTCTTGATTGGAAGTTTTTGGAATATATGTTTTTCTCCTCTCATATGTTGTGAGTAATTACTATCTAATTACAATGGTAGGGGTCTTCTTTGGTTGGTTTTCTTTCATTATTCCCTTTGAAGTATACCAATAGACAATGTATCTATAGATAGTCTGGATGATGATGCATGCTATGTTGTTTTGATTTCTTTATGATTTTTATCCTCATAACTTATTCCATTTTTGTATGTGACTTTCTACAATTTCTTATAAGAAGATCCAAATATTTCCCACTTATATTAGATTGGGACAAAACGTTCTTGAGGGTAGCATTTTCTAATAATAGATTGCCTGTTGTATGGTATGCTTTCAAGAGTTCTCAAACTATTAATAATAATCTACAACCTATCATGGATTGGATGATATCGTTGTCCTCCATGGTGAGCATCTCATATTGACATCTAAGCAGAGTAAACTTGTTACTCTTGACCTCCTTCGATCCTTCGTTTGACAACGTCGGGATCTCCCATATCTCTTTTCCACTTGTCATAACATGAAGTTTAGATTTTTTGTCTTTGGAAAAAGTACATATCAAAATATGTCTGGCTTTGGAATTTAAATAATATTAATTTATTTGATCTTTAATCTAGGTATTAATAGGCAACATTTTTTAATGGCATCAGACAGAGAAGGAATACCATTCTCTATCACTTCCAGCATATCAATGTTGTTATACTCAAGAAAAGAAACCATCTTGATGCAGAAAATGGGTTTAGGTTGAGTTCAAGACGGGGGGGAGGGGTGGTGAATTGAACTATCAAAACTTATCAAAAACTTTTCACAGATACTAGAAAGTATGAAAGATTGAATAAATATTCTTTATCAATTCATTGATCAATGCAATTCAGAATTACACAACAAGAATTAGTATATTAAAGAACAAATTCAGTCAATTATACAGATTTATCATAAATTGAAACAACACAATACAATTTACTAAAGTCAATTTACTAAGACAAGTAGTTACTGCAGTTGATCAAGATACTATCAGAACCACAAGCGGAAGCAATTTACTTAGTTAAGATGAATAATAGAACAACACAAAAACAATCAGATAATGAACACTCCAAGAAATTGCAACTTATCTCAAGAAAGAATGTTATACAAATGTTCTTTTGTTCAACAATGCTATTAAGAACCAGTTAATGTGTTAATTTGATTATTAATACAATCAATCAATTAACCAGATGAAATAACAAGTTCAGACAAACAAAGATTATCAGTTCAATTATCAAATAATAGGCGCGAAGAACAACTTATTGATCGTGCAAAAATAGAAACTCAAATGCGTTCAAGAAGAGAGAAAGAAAGATCAAGAACACAAGATTTTATCCTAGTTCACCCTTCCTCAAGGGCTAAAATATCACCAAGATCAGTTTTACAAGATACAATACTACTCCCCGCAGTACGCACTGCTCCCCGCAGAAACCACACACTACTGAACCCTACAGTAGGTGTAAAACCAATGCAGAAACCTCTGCAAATAACCAGTTACAATTACAACCCTCTGTAACTTGTAACCTTCAGTTCCAATACAAGAAATGTATCAAAAATACAAACAATACACAATAATCCGACTCAATAGATTATACAATGTATTAAGAACAGAGTGGAACACTTAGCTCTGATTCAATATAACAGTTTGCAGTAGATCAATTCAGCAGTAAAGCTCTAAGAACAATTTTCTTGTTGAAAAATAATTGCTCAATCAATCACAAGGTTTGCGCGCGTTTTTCTCTCAAGTATTTCACACAAAATTCGCTCAATAAGATTTCTGTACTTGTTGTTATATGAAAAACACGTGCATGTCCATTTATATAGAAAAACTATTATTTTTTACCATTAAGACTTTAATCAATTGAGTTACCATTCAATCGATTGACAACATCCTGTGGCTTAACAGAAAATATATCAGGTTCCGATTCTAAAACCAGTTTATTGATTACCTATCTGGATTTGATTAACAAAATATGATTTGCTTTACTCTTAAAATCTTTTGAAAAATATTATTAAGCACATTTATCTTTGGAGCTTACTTTTGAATAATCAATCATGCAATCATATGATTTTAAATCAGAGACACAACTCACAACCGCACACCCTGCCTAGTCTAGGACCAATACTCTCTCAAGCTCTTCAAGTCCTCATGGACTTCATGTTGTAGCTAGGATCCATTGTAGGCTTCACTCTTGTGTTGATTTCATCAAATCATATCGAGCAACTACTGGTGCTAACACTTGAGATTCCATAGCTTAAATTTCTCACCTTTAAACATGGGTGGACAATTGACAACTTGACAACTTGACCTTTAAAATCCATAGAGTTTAGTGGGATTGTTCCTTTCATCCTATTAAGAACTAATCCTAAAGGTTAGCTTTGAGGCCAACTGTAGAGACAATTGACTCTAGATGAGGGAGGAGGGGGGAAGGTTAAATGGAGCTTTAGACTCTTTTCGTAGCAGATCAAAAAATAATCTAACAGATCGTCTAGTCAAGCAAATAGAATCATCTAGCAAGCAAACAAAGCAAGACAACAAAACAACACATCAGATTTTTATACTTGTTCATCCAACACTTGGGCTACATCTGGTTCTCCCTCAAGAAAATTGCTTAAGAGGTTCCACTAATCAATTCACTTTATTACAAAAAGTTAATGAATCTCTCCAAGTTACAACGGGTTAGCGGACTTTTCTAGGTTACAATAAGTTAACAAACCTCTCAAGGTTGTACTTACTTAATCTCCCCTTTAGATTAAGAACTCTCAAAAGGATAACAACAATCTTAGAGAGAGCAGAAATAAAGCTCACAAGGGTATAACTTTACAAAGTGAAGAATTACAATATTTAGCATGCAACCTAAAAGACTAGATGCTCTTCAAAGCTTGATAACATTTTGTAACACTTGTTTTTTTCTCATATGTGTGTATTTGAATATCGAATTTGTATTGTATCTTTGTCTTCGACTTTGTATCTTTCTTAGCTTCTCAAATATGACCATTAAAGCAATTGCTAAAGTAAGCTTTGAATCTGTAGCATCTTCTGCTAGTCTTTAAAAATGTATCTTCGTATTTATTGTTGTAGATGATTTATATCAAAACTTTAGATATGATCTTTCAACATGCTCTTGCTTTGAATTTACCTAAGGAAACAAAAGACATTCACATTATATGACAGTTAAAGTAGTTAACACAAAAACTATTTTGTTTCCATTGAAAGATCATCATTAGACCATTGAAAATTGAAGCATTTTTAAAATTGGATTATATATCCATTGAATAAAAAAATTTCAACACTTGTTTATATATCTAGTAAAATGTTTAAACATAACACATTTAACTAATCAAATTAATTTCAGTTATAATAACTTTTGGTCTAATAGACCATCTAATCTGAGACATGTTGTAGACTCTGGATGGTCTACTATTTGCAATTGCACAAAATAATACTGGAACATTGAGATGATATAATCCACATTCAATACTTAGAGTTATTTTTTTATCATTAAAATTTCATAGACTTCATATATGATCTATTATCATCAGAAACTCTTTAGTGGGGTATACACCAAGATCAAGTTAAGGGGACCAATATTGGTTGAAGAGTTGAAGAGAAGAACAATCCAAAGTTTCTGTTATTTTGTTGCTTTTGTTCCTATGATAAGATGCAACTGACTAACATATAAACTCTAAGATTCTTATTTAAACATAATAGTAGGTTTTTATATTGTATTTGTTGTAATGCTTCCTGAACTTGCCTTAGAACCAAATGATTAAGATTGTATCTCCTTAATATGATCGAGCTAATGAGAATTCAAGTTATGGTTCAATTGTTTAATAATCCATCAAACTCAATTCTTAGATCTTTATATATATATATATATATGTATGTATATATGGGTTTGATATTAAACTTGATTTGTTGAACTTGTTTTTCAAAATATCATGTTTAAAGTTTACTATTTTAAGCAACATAAAAAAAAGGAGATTGTTAAACACCTATAATTTTGATTAAGTGTTTAAATGCAACAAAATGTAAAAGATGGTCATGCATTGTTTATAAGACAAATGCTATGTTAAAAAATACATGTAAGATGTAAGTATTTAATTTTTCAGACGATACAACATTGTGCAATTTTATCTTTATGTTTGAGAAGCATAGTTGATGCTCAGATGATACGCGCATAGTCTAAGCTAACCTTATACCTCTCCAGTATCAATGCGTTTATTCTATGTTACAGGTAAATTTTGTTGCTTTCATCTTCCAAAGAGATTTATTCAAACACAAGGCACATCTAGTGATCTCTTGGATAAAATGCTAAAGCTGCCTCTTTCAAAAACAACCTAACACAAGTGTTGTTGAATTCTAGCCCAACTATCTGCCTAGTACGCTATGCACTTTTACCATAGTTTGGTACGAAAGTGGATGTGATCCAAAATAATACTTATGGGGTTAGCCAAGAGTGGCTACTAGCCAAAGAATTCTCGTTTTGTACTTCAAAACATTAGTTTGGTTAGTGAAATTCAATTTATTGATTGAGAGTTGGACATAGTGTGTTATGATAGATGAACTAGTATAAAAATATTTTGTGTATTTCTTCTTCTTATTATCTCTTTATATTACATATTATTATTGTTTGGAACTAACTTAATAAGATGATTCTTTTAGAACTAAGCATATAATAATATAATTTGATTTGATTGGTCTGATCAACTACTAAACCTATCGTCTGACTAAGAAGTATCAGACCATACATGTAAAAAATTATACTTTTTTTAACACAATTTAACCTTCCCTTCTTTTATTCTTTCCGTTTTTCACAGTTTTCTTGTTGAAATTGTTATGATTCTTTTTGTTGTCATTACATAGCAATGTTATTCCTCACTCGATATTAGTTAAGGTTTTGTCAATATTGTCAATGTTAATGAGATAATTTTTTGAGGATATGAACTAAACTTTTTTTATTAGTGTTTGTCATAGTTACTTTTTTTGATGATGTCTACAATGACTTTATTTTATATCATTTTCTTTGTTAATAATTTGTGAGGATTTTATTCTAATGTTAACTTATAAAAATTTTCTCCAATACTAACTAGGATTTTATTTCCAAAGTTTAGAAATGTATCACCTAACATAGACCAAAAAGTCTATAAAATTTTAGTTGATGGAACTTGAGTAATTATAGTCACATCCACAGAAAATAATATCAATTTATATCAATCAAGAAAAAACTTCGTTAATAGCAATTGAAAAAATCTTGATGAAATTTAACTAAAAAAATAACATAAAAAAATATCAATTGAAAAATATCATCAAAACAAATGTTTTTAAATCAGTAATAATTACTCAATAGTTTATTTATTTATATTTAGTGTTAATTAAAATATTTTATCTTATAAATACTAAAATTCAATAAATTTAAATTATCTTTGTCACAAAAAATCTTGAAAAATAAGAAATATATTTGAATATCTCACAAAGTGTGAAATATCTTATTCAAATACAATGTTTAAGACTTGCTATTATTACTCTCATTGGTAGGTCCAAGTGAGCAAATATGGAAAGCATCTAAGAAGAATGAGCAGAGTGATTTCTTTGAGTGAGAGTGGTCACTTTCTACGGCAAAATGCCTTGGACGGTTGCGCAAGTGTGAAGGGTGAAGGAATGGGTTAGTGGTTTCTCCGGTTTTGTTGGGTTGGGGAGCACAAATTATCTTCATGCTGGGTTTTGGCCATGCCATCAGCTCCACAATTTACTTCTTCCAAGACAATTGGTCTCACATATGTCACACGCATCACCTTCTTCATTCTCACCCTTTCGTCCAAAACTTGGGGGAACATGGATATCCCTCACCACTCATGTCTAAACCTTAGGGTAATCACACACTATGATGAAGCCAGCATCATATATGATAGGAGACACCTAGTATCAAAATTAAATTCCTCCAACAAATTGATACAAGTAATAACTTCTAGTAAAAGATATAAAAATATATTTGTACAAAGATAAATTAAAATGTATTGTCTACACACATATACTAAAATAAAAATCTTAATTGGCATATTTTTAAAACAAAATTAATTTTCAACCACGGGACACCCTATTTTAAAGTTGAACACAAGAGTGGACTATCTAACCTATTCATCATGTCTTTCTCCGAGCAATTTTTGCGCTACACCTCCAGACTCGAGTCTTCGTTTTCACTCTGATATTTAGGGATTCGTCTTGGTAGGGTGAGTTTGCCTTACTTGGGAAAAAGTTTAAGGACAGCAAAATTAAATTACCTATGTTCGAACCACATCTTAGTTAAAAAAACCGAGGTTCAAGTTGCATGATTGAACCATTATGGTAAATTCAATAATAAATACTTGTATACGTTGATTTTTATAGGTTAAATATAGCTAAAGGCCTAAATATCACTCAAATATCAAGACTCTTGCAATTATATACACGAAGTAGATAAATATTCCCTTACACGTAAATAATATATATATATTGAAATTTTTGGTTATGTATCAAAGAGAAGTTTATTAATACCATAATCAAATATTAAGGTGATGTATTTGTAGATTTTCTTTTCTATATACTTAAACTCATGCTTGGAATTCTAATAATCTATGCTTTGAATTCTAATAATCTATTTTTCGAATGTGAGTATTTTTGCATTTGTATACTTCTCATCCATTATGAGCTTTCCTAAAACACCTCTCATGAAGATTTTTAAAATACAAGGAATTGTTGGCAAGAATCCAAGTTTGAAGATTTGATGAATCAATTCAAGTTTGAAGATTATTTTGGGTATGATTTAAGTCTTAAAAGAATTAGTGTGTTGTTTGCTTGCTTTAATAATTTTAAAAGTATGCAAGACCTCCATTGAATAAAGTACAAATTTATTTCGAAAAACAAGTTTTTATCAAAATCTTTTATACTATGCGAAAAACAATTGATTTTTTTAAAAATCAATCGATTGAATTGTACTTCAGTAAAATTAATCGATTGAATTGGTAAAACAACCGATTGATTTCACTTAAGTAAACTTAGAAGAACCCATTGGGTTCTATTCGAGGTATATGGCAAATTGTGAACCAATAGTAATTCCTAAGACTTGACACATGATCGGAGATGTCAAGGTAAGGATACTCAAAATGTGAAGATTAGAAATGTATATCAAAAAGAAGTAGACCAAGCACATTTGTACGTATTGAACAACACTTGTTAGGTTATCCCCTACATTTCCTAACACAAATGGAATCAAGGTTGCACACCCCTGAATGAATGAAAAATTGGAATTAAAATGAACATAACAATATCGTCTTAGCTTGGTTTAAGAAAAAAGGTTTACAACAAATCTAATGTTTTCGGATACACTATTAAGACTTGTATATAGGTCTAATAATGATGTCATTACATATGATAAGTGTTAACACTTGATTTCAACCGGGAAAATAAAAGTTATTTCTTAAGATTTTTTTTTTTAAAAGTGTGTTCAATTGATTTTAATATATATATATATATATATATATATATATATATATATATATATATAAAAAAAATATATAATTTTTT
>Ga0099824_1008943_pt1 | contig 12547 bp, 3 predicted proteins | sample SiratrowhiteBW_FD_76837 | JGI IMG/M metagenome (GOLD analysis project Ga0099824, IMG submission 76837) | Root nodule microbial communities of legume samples collected from California, USA - Siratro white BW | ecosystem: Host-associated > Plants > Roots > Nodule | place: USA: California... | reverse complement strand
AGGGAAAAAAAAAAAAAAATAAAATGTTTTTTTATTAAAAATAAAAAAAAAAAAAAAAAAAAAAGGGAAAAAAAAAAAAAAAAAAAAAAAAAAGCTTAGTCTTCGAAGCTGGATATATGCTTCAATGTCTGTGGGTCGACTCTTCAGCTGCTGTCTAACCTAGGTATCTACTTAAATAATTATTACTATTGCTGTATGATAATACTCTCTACCAGATAAAATAAAAGAGTAATGATATTTGACAACCACAAAAGTAAAACATAACCATTTGTGTTTCGGATATTTCGTCCTCCACATTTTTTGTGACACTTCCAATTAATTCTGGAATATACTTTATGGAGTGTAAAAAATATATTCCAAAAGCTTATTAATATACTTTGTGGAATGCAAAAATTATATTCCAAAAAGCCTATTTTGGAATGAATGAGAGGTAATACAAAAAAATTGTGGAGGTGCAGAAAGTGGGATCCATATGTTTGAATCCCATGTCTCTTGCAATCTAAAGAATCTCCCAAGTACAAGACCACCGACACCAGCCACACACACAAGCAAAATGACAAAATCTATACTGGTAATCAAGATTTGTAGGTTCACTCCAAATAAATAACTGTAATAAGCTTCACAATAATGTAAAATTGTTCACTCACTATTTTACACGGTAAGTACCGCGTCTTTACCCAAAAATAAAGAACTGTATCATCACGAAAAGAATATTCATCTATTTAGAACAACTTACTAAACTTGACATTTTTTAATGATAACGGCCCGGGGAAAGCAATACTAAGAAACTATTTTTTATATTATATTTAATCTGACTTTTCTAAATGTTTAAAAATAATTAATTTTCATTGGAAAGCATTTATCTTGTTCTATGGAAATATTCGCTTAAATGTTCAAGCTAATAAGAAAAAAAGAGTTTTTTAATTGAACACGTAATGGCAGAGCAATGCTAAACATGCGTTGTACATAGGGAGTGTGAGGTGTAATTATTGAAAAGGTGTCCTACACTCTTAACATCTCAAGCATGTGTCCGTGCTTAACAGTTACCTTCCCCATACGAAGCAATGCAGTAATGGTAAGCTACATGGATATTTGGCTTGACAATCAAACCTACAAACTGCAACCATTATTCAGAAGAACATATAGGTGATCATGGATGATAAACTGCACAGCTTATGAAGCAATACAGTTACTATTTATACATAGAATGTAGAGGCCTGTGCCACACATAAAATAGGAATATAACACTGAATGCCATCAGATTCCCCTCTTTCATGTGTTTCTGGTTATGCATAACTAGCATTATATTTTTTGAACCTAAAAAATGAAGCCTACCACCATTTCCTTTACCACATGAACCAAACAGGGGAGAATCAAATTCTCAATCTAGAGACAAAAATACAATGTTTCACTGCTAGTACCGAATATACAACTTGAGTCTAGGCAAATTGTGTAGACTAAAGATAAATAACACACACGTTTATGTTACATCATTGTAAAAAATAATCCTGTTCCAAACATTAATTTTATATTTGAAACGAGTGCATGTTCTATTACTTACTGTTATAGCCTATAAATCTACTAAGTGAGCACAAGAATATTTCTTAACATTAAATGGTGCTGACCGGACCAAAGACTGCTGGTGCTCAACACAAAAAAATTAGTTCTTGAGAGAAAAAATCAAAAGATGAACAACTACAAGCCCGATATAGCTTTTGATTTTCACTTTTGAATAACAATTACAGTGTTTATTCAACTACTCAAAGCAATGAAATCCAATAATTTGATGCACAAAATTATTGCAAAAACCAGTAATGGTAAACCAGTTACCTTTTTTCTTTTTTGTATATTATACATTTCTTGATCAATCAGATTTTTTTTAATCAAATAAATGCCTAAAGTCAAGTTACAATGCATATCAGGTTCACCAACAGATAGAAATTATTAAGCCGGTTATTCTTGTTTATTATCTTTTAGGACATATAATATAATAATTTTATGCTAATTTTAAATTTTCTCTAACTTGATTTCTTATGGTATTGTCGTAAGTTTATTACTAAATATATTGTATATATTTAAAATTATATAAGTCTCACCTATCTGACCACAGTTTAGTTATTGTTGATCCAATAAAATAAGTGTTTTCACCAGTTCAATGATCAAAATTGGGAATTTCAAAACATAATCTCTAATCGAAAAAGCTGGCTAACCTAATTAAGCTACTACTATCCCTCAGTTCTACATCATTCATTTCGGATACTAGAGACAGAGGTGTTCCATAAGAGTATTAGTAAGCCATGCCATCCATCATGCAGATCCAACTGCAAACTCCTGGAAATTGGTTCTCATACGTGCTCTACTTAATTTTCATACCAGGTAAAATATAGAAACAGCTTAAGAAAATGTAACTAAAAATGATATACTCCCTAACACAAAAAGTTCATGGAACTTACCAGCTTTAGTTTTTGCTAGAGATGGCTGTACAACAACATGCATTATTATAATACTTCCTGCAATCTCACCAAATAGCACTTTACATTGACCAACAGTCTTGTTGTTTTCCAAGATTTGACCAGAATTAATCAATTTCACTTCATTAGCTGACTTTGGCACGATCGTTTTACCTACACAAGGGGGGAAGTGCAGCAGATAAAATGAAAGAACAAGAGAGAGCCTGTGTCATACCCTATCTTCAATAAGTTATACAAAAGAACCCAAAGTCATGAATAATCACTATAACAAGTTGACTGAAATTTTATAAATAACAAAACAAAATTCACAAGGCCATCATATGTAAAAGCCCCTACCTAAATTAGAGTTTTAATCACCACTTTTTAGTTAAGAAATGCCACCAAACTTCAATTTGAATTGAACAGACAGAGGTCACATCTTCCTTGCAAAGAATTTGACCACAACTTTCTAATGTAATGCTTCTATAACCAGTATTTTACAAAAGAATAGTAATTTTGTCAATGATATTCAATTATATCAAGCAAACTGGAAAATTAAAAAAAAAATTCTGGAATGATCTTAAGATTATATATTCGGGACAAGTGAAGAGAGGGAAAGACAGAGACCTCTGGGCCAGTCGGAGACAATCCGCTGCTTAAGCATATCGACGGTGGCGGCGGATGAGTACCTGAAGGGTCCGATATCGGAGCCATCGTACAACCTAAACTTGATGTCAACCAAATCCTCTTCCGGCATTTGAATTGACTCCTTCTATGCCTTCTCAACCCTTACCCTTACCCTAACCCTTTCTTCCTCGATTCCTAAAATTCCAACGAAGATTGATTCTATTTGATTCCGTTATCACACACTAAATCGAATCTTGAGAGATCTGTAATCGAATTATGTATAGCGAGGAAAGAGAAATTGAAGAATACCTTCAGAGATTGATGAGAGTGAAAATCATTCAGCCTCTTCAGTTTATCCGGTGCAGTAACCTTTTTCTTCTGAGCTTCGGTGGGTGAACGCTGAACTCACTCAACCAATAGATTAGATAAACAATTACTTGAAAATGAATTTTGTAATCCTGCATGTAAGAGTCTTATTAAAAAAAATTAATTTTATTAGTTTTGGTCGAATTGCATTGACAATTCAGGTTATGGTTTATTTTAGTCAATTTCACTAATATTTTTAAAAGAATATTAATGTGTAATTAAATCTGAAAAGAGTTTTTACTATTCTTTTTTTGTCTAATAGATTATTTTTTTCTTTTTTACTTTCTAAATCTTACCTTTTCTATTTATAAATTTAAAATTCTTTGTTTCTTCAAGGTTAATTGTATTAATCTTTATTTTAATAAAATAAGTAACAATTATAAAGATAAATATATATTTAATTATCTTAATCATTAACGGACTTCAAATAAATTAAAAAAATTAAAATTTTTATATTGAGAATTTTATTTTTTTATTATTCTAAAACTGAAATATATTAATACTTTTTATTTTGAAAGTTTTGAAAGTGACTATTTACTTTAAACGACTATTTGAGTATTTTCATATATTTTTAAATAATTATTTTAATATTTTAATATATTTTAAGATAACTAGTAGTTAAATATTGAAACATTCCATTTTTAAAAGTAGTTGATTAAATTTAATAAATATTGACATATTTTGTTTTTAATACAACAAAAATAACAATTTTAGTGTAAAACTTTTAATTTTACTAATTTTTGTTTGTTTTTTGTTAGTTGAAGTTAGTCTTTGATAATTTTCAAATGTTTTTGTTATGGAAAAATTAAAGTTGATATATAATTAACATTAAAGAAATAAGTAAAATTTTAAATTTATAAAATAAAATCTAAACCATCTTTTAATCACATATTACTTCAATTACATATATTTTAAGATAAATAAATGTCGGTTCGTACAAAACTTTTAATTCCAATAGTTTTGTTCGAATTATTATTATTTAATCTTTAACAATTGTGGTGCATATTTATTAGAAGGAAAATTGAAATTAATATGTAATTAATTTTGAACAAAGTTTGTTATCTTTTATTTCTTGTTTTATAATTTAAAATTTGTAGTAGTTCTTTTAAAAATTCTATTACCTCGTCCACTGTAAAACTACTTAATTAAATTTTATACTTAAAATTATAAATTTTTTTCTTAGTATACTAAAAAGAAAAAATATCATTATTTCTAACATAGCTATTTGAATTTGTTAAAATGGACATAGATTCAGATTCCGTTCACACAGATACACGGAGTTGCTTCTTTCTATGATAAATGTGGATTTGGGTTTATTCTGGCCCAATAATAACCCTTTCTTCACCTGAATTGGGCTTACTGTCAATACAAGACCGTATTGGCACTTGCTGCAATAATTGCTTGAATTACTATTAGAGAGGAGTCATATAAAATTTAAATAAATGTTAATTAATTTCAACATATTTAATGTTATCATTTTGATATCTTATTTTATTTTATTTATCAAGTTCTCATGAAAATATAGTTTACGAAAAATACATTCAAAATGAGATCTATAAAATAAATAGTATTACCTATTTTTCTTAACCAACGTGATTCACTTATTTTTCCACATTTGAGTGTAGACTTGCGTATATGCATGTCATATTCCGGTAACCAAAATATTTAAAGTTGAAAAGAACGAGTTTTGATAAAATGTAAATAAAATATGTAATCGCAAATTTAGGTTAATCAAATAATTATAACTGAAATTATCACTTCTGATATATGCTTCTAAGTGTTGTGTGCAACTTAATTAAAAATGCTAATGCTTAAATTACTTACCAAAAGAAATCCTAGAAAGTTCAGCACTCGATAGTTGTCACCTTAGTAATTTTCCTTAGTGATTAGTTGGCAATATATATGGTAATTGCTAGAGCTGTGAGTTTAGTGTTAAATTTCATTGGTGCATCATGTTGTAATTATTTTAAGAACTCTTCTCATATTACATGCAAATATGTTTTGGTGACTTCACTGCCACATATGCATCTGAGTCACTTGTAATGGGTCCTTACCTTTTGATGCAGGCCACATACTGTCACTGTATATACCATAGACACATATCTAAGTATATTGTAATCATTTTAGTTGTCACAGTCCTATTTATGAAACCCACGAAAGAGATGTAAATAAAGGAAATGGCATAAGAACCACATATACAATTGAAAATATGGAATTAAGTACAAAGCCAAATGCCATCATGCATAGTTTTCTTTTGGCTTCTATTGATGTGTAATCTTGTTATTCAGAATGCTAATGAATATACTTGATTCTGGTGCAATTGGGAGATTCAATTGCCAATGACATGTTGTACTTTGATGGACCTAACAGATTGTTCAAAATTAGCTCCCAGAGGTCAAGAAACCTTCTATACTAGCCATTGAAGTATTTGCTTCTCATTTTATAACGTTAATTGTGAAGGAAGTATGGCTTCTTTTTCCATTTTTTCCCTTTATACCAGTCCCTTTAGTTATGTTCTAAGCCTTTGATCCATCACCAGTAGTAGCAAGAACATCATATAAAGTTGATTGTTATACTTGTACCACAGGATCATAAGTTGAGAAAGTAAAGAGAAGGCTCATATCATATATAAATGATTGAATGTTACACAGACAAACAAAAATACTATGTGTCAGTGTTCGTTTTTCGTGTTGAAGTTGATGTTACAAAAAGCTCTGTCTGCATGGATACAGCGACTTTCTTGATGCTACCTTGTTTTAAAAGAATATTATTAATGTTTGTTTTTGAAACTAGATTGAGTTACAAGACAGTTTGCTAAAGTAGATGAGTTTTATATTAATACTTTTATTCAGATATGGGAAAGCTTATTTGAAAAGAGAGAACTTGGTTTGTCCATATTCAATAGCAATCATCTAGTAACTTTCTTATATGATTACAAGGATTGTATTCTGGTTGTCATTGTGATCATGAAATCAATGAAATTTCATTTCTACTGAATTTGCAATGACTGACATTTAGGGCAACAAAATCTATGGCCACGGAGTACACAGCAATCATTACTTCCCCAAATCATGGTATAATGGGCCAAAGTATCTTTTTCTTACCATTTTAAAAAAATGCATTCTTGACCCTTATGAACTTATCAGTGTCCATATCTAATTGGACAAATTAAAACTAAGCTAGACACTTGTATTTTTACACTGACAGTCTTCAAAGAAATGTGCAATAGCACTCTAGATCTAACTTTACCTCTGAGATCACTAAATATTTTTATATCAGAGTCCCTTTTTAACACAACAATTCTAATATTATAGTATGTTCAGTGTGCGAAAATTCCAAAGATTTATTTAGATAATTATACTATACATCTCAAATAAATAGTCTCTATATATACATGTTACATGTAAAAGTTTATATCACGAGCAAAATTAGTCATCAATCCAATAGATTCTAAAATTTATGATAAAACAAAGAAACAAAGTAATTTTATTTTATTATAACTATTCGATCAGTGTTTGGACTCGAAGATATACTTTGAAAATAGCTGCACTAGTATGACATGTCATCACAATGATACTTGCACAACACAAGGAAAACTCTAATCGGCAGCAGTGAAAAGGCGAGCTTTATGAAGAGAGTGCTTTTGATTATGAATGCCATCTGAACCAACTCCATTTGTTGAATGATTCTGGTGTTCAAATATTGGAGGGATACACCAAATAATGAACATGTGTTGTTTTCAGCATTCTTGATTTGGTTTTTAGGGTTGCTTTTTGAATGGGGAAAAGATAGGTTTTCAATTTGAAGATGACTACTTGTATACATATTGCACGTTGTATATACAAGATGCGTACACTTTATCCAGTCAAACAAAATTGATCCGTGATTAAAAGTGAAATGCTTTGCATTTGCCGACAATATGTTGGTGCAACGTGGAAGGCAAGTTTAATAAGGCATGTTACTTGGTACTCATGTGTCGACTATATGGACTATGGGACCATCCTTAAAACTTCAAAACAAAAATGGTATTTCTAGAACAATTTCATGCAGTTTTGTTTTATGCTACACCAAGAGCAATAGGAAAAGAGGGCTCATGTTGGTGTAATTTTCCACCGTAACATCTAAAATAGACAATTCTTTCTATTATGCAAATAAATAAGTTGTACCGGTCTTGTACCAATTCAGTTCTTCACGATTTTAGTTGCATCATCTTAGCAAAACTTAGTGGTAATGAAGAAAAAAATATTGCACAATTTTTCATTTGTATAATAAAAAAAAGTTGTCCATTTTAGATATGACTATACAACATTACACTACATTAAAACAAATAACAAAAACAAAGCGATGTATAACAAAATACTTTTATTTATGAGTTAAAAAGTATTGAAAATGTTACATTCACTATAAATAAAATCAATAATTGATAAGTAAAAGTAAACTTCACTTTACAAGTCAGTTTTATAAGATTGAATTAACTTTAAAATCTATTTTTTAAGATGATATTATGAAACTTATTCTAATAAGATTATTAGATTTATTGAAGCACTTAGTATCAAGCTGTTATTGGATCACCTTAATATATAATTCTATACACAAATTGAGTCTTTTCAATAATTTATAAATGAATACAAATCTCACTTTATTTTATATTTAATAAAAACTTCAACATAATATTTTTATAACCATGATATGATGTAAGTAAACATATATCAAATTTTCAAAATACATGTATAATACTACCAGTCCAAGACATCCTAAAAATAAATGTATAATACTAACAGTCCAAATTGAGACATCCTAAAAATAAACCTATTTCTTTTGGTCCTATTCAATTACTATAAAGATCCACCTATGTCTTATCTTTTCTATTTCCTATACTATTCTTTTAATCCTAGTCACCAACATATATAATCACCAACATATATAGTATAGAATTGCAGACAGAGACTTAAATCTACAAAATAAACAAAGAATAACATGATGGAACAAGTTTTTCCTTAAATAAAAAGACAAATAAAATTATATTTTTATAAATTAAAATTAACTTATACATAAATAATAAATAATAAAGAAGCTATATGAAAAAGCTTTTACAAATTAATTTATATATGAATTAATTTTAACTTATTGAAAAATTAATTTTGTTTTCTTTTTTCTCTGCTAAAAATACGGTTGAAATTTTTTTAAATAGGTCATAATTTTTTAAAATTAAAAATATTTAATTTAGTTTATAACATCATATTATATATAAAAATATTTTCAAATGTCTTTTTTCAGTTTTAATCTTTCTTATCATTAGCATATTTATTGTTTTAAATTTCCTTGGTGATGCATGTGATAAAAGAAAAGTAGCTAAATTACAATATATACATATTACAATATATACATATATATATACATATATATATATATATATATACATATATATATATATATATATATACATATATATATTAGAGCATATTATTAATATATATTAGAGCATAAAAAAAGTTAAATAAATAAGTAAAATATATATTTTATGTATTTTTTAATATCACAAGTTAATATTTAATTTATAGTAATTCAAATATGTATTAAAGTTGGGTGACTATAATATCACTAACCCAACCCTTCCTTCCATATATAAACCATCAAGATAATAGTAGAGTAATTACTATCTTCTAAAGTTTTGTAAGATTGAGAAAAAAAATTATATATTTTTTTAAATAGTCACGTTAACCTCTTTAATAGGGGAATATTCTAAAATATTTTTTTTAAAAAATATAATTTGTAAAAAATCAGTGTACAGTTTTTCAAACCGATAGAATTAGTATTAGAAAAAAATATAACATTCTGTACAATTTCATAAATAAAGTAAATTTGAGAAATTAATTTTTTTATTGGTTGTGTCAACATTTTGATGACAATTATATTATTTTTTGTGAAATATAATAGGATTAGTTCCATGAAAATTTATAAGAATCTAATTTTAATATATTAATAATATGGATAAGACTGTCAATTGATAAACAATTATTTTATATATAATTTAAAAGTAATATTTATAGAAGATAATAACCATATAATTTATCAATCTCTGGTGAAAACAAGAAGAAAAAAGTTTTATAATACGATAATTTTTTTATAAATAAAAAATTTATAAATATAGAAATACTTCGAGTACTCAAATTCATTTACAAGACCTAAACTATACACGAGCAGCTGAACAAAAAACTGCATTTACATTATAATGTATTCTTACACATCCTTCAAAGATAAACGGTTTAATATTATAGAATATAGTTTGTTTTACATAGTTTTTTTTTTTTTTTGACAATTAACATGAGATATTTTTGCGGTTTCCTATATAAATCGATGACTGCTCAATAACTTCAAAACACATACATACACATAAAGTTACTCAAATAAAAATAATAAATATAAATTATTTATTATTTCTTTAAATAGTTAAAATTGTCAAAAAAAAAAAATAAAAATCTACATCACCTTTTTAAATAATTGTGTGATTCACTAACTTCAGAAAACAACTGGTGAAAGTTACAAAATATATATAAAAGGAATTACTATTGCTGTTGGGCTTTTTTTTTTCTCATGAAGGAAAGGGACCTGTTCTTTTTTAGAGAAACTTTTTGTGTGAATGTAATCTACACAAAAGGAGTGTGCCCAAAAAATGTTTACCTAAAAGATGTGGACCAAATAATTTAGATCTATATTTTGAATAATGAAGCAGAAAGAATTTTATGTGAGGTCCACTGCATATAGCAAGTATAGACCAAAGAACACATCTTTTTTTCTTTTCTTTTTTTTTAATTAGAGTCCATGAATTTTAGTCGAACTGAATCCACAAGCAAAGAATCTCTCCTTTATTTCATCAAAAGTTTGGCTTAAAATCTGCAACGTGTAGAACTGCTTTTTATTTGTGTTTGGATTTTCACCATCAGTAACTGTAAAACTTGAAAATGATTGAAATGGTATCGTTGCCCGTTTAAGGTTCTTTCTACGGTCAGAACAGAAAGTGCTTTAAAGTCGCCGGCTTCAATCATAACCATTAGAGTTAATTAATCATTAATTAACAGTGCAATTTACAAATCATGTCAAGTAGTTTTTTTCGTTTTTCAAAGATTCGTACGATGACAAGGCAAAAGTAATTCTCTGCTACCTTTTTCCTAATAAATAAATAAAATGTAAACGACCCTTTTAACATCAACTACTTTTGCTAGCTTAAATTATACCATCTTCCCTCCGTCATATAAAAAATAAATTTTCATTCGAATTTGAAGAACTCGTATATAATATTGATTATTTCACGCATTTATTTTAACCTTTGTCTTATTTTGTATAAATTAACAGTTACGTGAGTTGGCATGATTTTTTCTATTTATTGGGAGAGGGGAGTTGGAACAAGGAAGTTTGTTAAAGTTTTCAATTAAACTTTGCCAAGTTAGGGAAAGATCATAATTTTGAAAAAGTGTAGTTGTGCATGAGTCATTAAGGATAAATCAACGTTAATTAATACTGCTGCATGCACGATTGAACTGCGTCCAAGTCTTAAATAGTTTGGATGATACGATAGAACATAAAGTTGAGGATATTGCAGAAACAATATTTGAGTAACTGCATGAGACAGACACAAACAATCGACCATGTGATACAATCAGCACATAATTATCTTCTTTGTCAGAAGTATAGATTCATTGGAGAGAAGGCGAACCAGCAAAGTAGGAACATAAAATCTGAAATGGGTCATGTGGCACACAATGAGAGGGCCGAATGGAACACGTATATTGAGATAAATTTTCGGCCACCGTAACTGAACTGATTGAAACGTTTAAACAGGGAAAAGAGAAATTAAAGAAGAAAAAGGTAGGAGGAGTGAGATATGATTGAATTAAAGTATGAGCTAAGCAAGGTCCACCACAAAGTTTATGCATGACACATGGTACAGGTCCAGTCACTATAATAAATCAAAACAGCCAAAACCAAATCATATATATCACACATATATATGTATATACATATCTAGAAGAACATTATGGGGCAATCATTGGCTAATACATAAGGTTACAGCCACCGGATAGAATGAAAATTGAAAAGCAATAATAAGAAATTTTAGTGGCATGGCCATGTAAGGAAGATTGATCTTTTTGTAAGAGCTTTTCTTATTTTATTGAAATAAAAACTGATTTTGTTGATATTCCTGTGACTGAGACTGATTAAGAAAATTTCACTTACAGTAAAAATGAGCATATAGAGTCCTGGTTGAGATGATTTGATTGGGTGAGGATAAATTAAAAGATGATAAAGCAAGAGAAGAAGGTAGGGTTTGATGGTTGACAAATATTGTAATGGGGTTTGAGGGTCTTGAAAGATACCCAACAAGTGGTGTATTGCATCACACCCTTATCGATCTATGCAATCGGGAACAAGCCAACCAAGTATTGTGCATGGCAATTATATCTTTCAACACAATCATGGGCGACTTTTAGGGCAACACCTTCCCTCACTTATTTGCGTAAAGCCTTCAAATGCTTATCTTCAGACGCATACTCATCAACATCCTTTCGTGCGTTATCTCTCTCTCTCCCTCTTTGGCCCATTCTTTTCGTTTCACGTTTAGTTAGTGCATTTTTCTGCCGTTTCCCTTTAATTGTGTTGTGTTTATCCCCCACTCTCCAAATTGCCAAAATTCAATTAATCATTTGAAACAAATCGTTCGTAGTTTTCGTCCCTAGATCAGAACGCGACACATGATTAAAAGCATACACGAATTAATGACACATAGCAAAAAGCTTTAAGCTTTTCCTCCGGAGAAACTGACACAAAGTAGAAAATAAAAGAAAATACAAATCACAACTTTGCTACCAAGTGTAGGATAAAGTAAATGTTGCAGACTAAGCAAAGGCGGGGTAAAAGGCAAATAAGGGTTTAAGGGTGATTTTGTAGATAACGGTCTACGTTGGGAGAAAGAAATTGGGTACGCAAAATGGTGATTGATTGGAAGGAGTAGGTAGCATAGTTTGATGCAGATGCAGATACATGGCCTATTGTGTTTTTTTTTTTTTTTTTTTTTTTTTTTTTTTTTTTTTTTTTTTTTTTTATTT
>Ga0099824_1008941_pt1 | contig 12549 bp, 5 predicted proteins | sample SiratrowhiteBW_FD_76837 | JGI IMG/M metagenome (GOLD analysis project Ga0099824, IMG submission 76837) | Root nodule microbial communities of legume samples collected from California, USA - Siratro white BW | ecosystem: Host-associated > Plants > Roots > Nodule | place: USA: California... | reverse complement strand
TATATATATATATATATATATATATATATATATATATATATATATATATATGCGCGCACTTATGCTTTATTTAATTAATGTATGTGTTCACTAAACGATTGGAATTTTCTAAGTAATTTTTCGGGTTGGTTTCGAATGAGGTTTTGTTGAATCCCGAGGTAGTTGCGTCTAGGTTGTTAAAGTTGATAACTGAGGTTGTTTAGTTGTGAATTTTGTTAATTAAGGTTGTTGGTTTAAGAGCACCAACGTCAATTTTAATTTCGTTTAAATTGTTCTGTTTGCTAGTGGTTGAATTTGGCTGATTTGGTTTGCATGTATGATTCAGATAAATATTTGATTAGTTTGCATCGTTGCTTGATTTTGGTTTGTTGAATAAAGGGCAATTAAGACAATAGAAAATGTTAGATTAAATTGCAGAGAGATAAGGTTTGGGTTTGGAGTTGGAACGGGAGGATAAGTATTCAAAAACAGAATACTAAGAACTTTAAATTCCTAAATATAACTAATTAACTTAATTATATATATCATCATCATGATCATCGTCATATTTATTATCATCATCATCACATTCTAAGAACAAACAAAAAGTAAATTAAAAATAAAATGATAAGATCTTTTGTAGGAAATAAATTTTGGGACAAGAGCATCCATTCCACATGCAAACATGACATTTCAAGTACTTTATTTTTTTATCCTAGAGGTTAGTAATAAATATTTTTCTTAGTGTTAGTAAATAATAAGTCATAACTTCAATTTTTTTTTTATCTTTCTCTTTGTAATATAGGTCTTCAGAATTTGTGGACAAATTCCTTCAAACTCGGGAAGAATGATACATATGAGAATGAGGAAGAACTTGTTGAAGAAAGAGAAAAGAAGACATGAAAAGAAAATAAAAGAACCATGACAAAGGAAGATGTAGTGAAAGAATAAAAGAGAGAAGAGTCTTGAAGCTCTAAAATGAACAAATTAGAAGAATAAATGATTGTATATTGCAGAAATTTGAAAGAACTTGATAAAAGTACAAAACTTGAGAATAGGTACTTGAGAGAATTACACTTAAATTAGGAGTGTCTTTTGGAAGGCTTAAGTTGGCACATACATCTCACATTGGCTACTTAAGTCATTTTTTACTCTTCAAGTTTCAAGACATATTCATAATAACTACCTAGTACATGCATTGTAATCATTAATTTTTTAAATTTTAGTAACTGCCTAGTACATGCATTATAAGCATTACATACTTTACATTTTAGTAACTATCTAGTGCATTCTTTCATGTATATTCGTTCTAGTCATCTTAGAGTAATCATTACATTCATACATTGTTATAACCTCTAAGTGCACTTCATCATGTATATTCATCCTAGTCATCTTATAAATAGTCATTACATTCATGTACTTAACCACCAAATGCATCTCCCTAAATTCAAGAGATTAGTTTAATTTGAACGTAGTTAAGTGTAGTTAACCTTGATTAGTGTAGTTAACACTTTTTGTCTTTTGAGACTCTTTACTTGGCCAAATTCTATGGCTATAAAGTTGTTCTCCATTGCAAAATACAACAAGTTGAATGAATGAGAATTTCTTTAAGAAATTGTGAGAGTTCTTGAGTTGTGTGACTACTCTTTTCTTTGATCCTTATCTTAAGAAGCTTTCTCAAGTGGTGTATCTTCCTTCACTCATCTTTGAAGATTTCCAATCTTGAAGGTGACATGTTCAATTATCTTCTTCCTCATTTCATTTTTTACATTTCAATTAAATCCATTGATTTCTCTATTTGTCACAAGCATGGCTTTCATGATGTCTTCCTTTGCACCATTTTGAGTTCTCTCATGAAGAAATATCATCTTCATCTATTTTTTGGGTTGGTCTAGATCCTAAACACCCCCAGGAATCCCTATCATTTATAAACGTCATATATAATTTGTTTTAAAATTTAATATTAAAATATTACTAGCTCTTAGAGATTAACCAAAGAAAATGCAATAATTATGTCACATGAAAATGGGTTTGGAACATGAAGATGAAACCTGTTTTAAAAGAAACATTTTCTTGATGTGAGGAAACACCATATTAATTTTGAGCTGAATCCAAAGCTCTAATGACCACTTTAGTTGTTCCTTGAAAGGTGGATGGATTTATCAACTCAATAAGGTGTTGTAGAAAAAGGAATCTCCATGGATGTTGAACATATCTTGTGACACATTGGAGAAACAAAGCAAAAACAACAATAAATTTGCAAAGAAAAGTAGAGAATAGATTCAAGGTGAGAACAGGGAAAAAACAAACCACCTTTAGAAAGAGTTCCAATGGATAAATGCCATAGAGATTCATCAATTGAAGAAGTTCTTAAAAATAAAAACCAAAAGAAAGAGTTCCACACTATCAAAACACTAAAAGAAGCTCACCAGCTAAGTGTATTTCATTCATTCAAATTTAAGTTTACAAGAGATACTTGACCTTATTTATACCGGTGTTGAGATGAAGATATTTGATTAGATAAATTACAAGTTTGTATAAAATATTATATTATCATAAATTCTTTAATTTAGTCTTGATTTATAAACTTCCTTATTTAGTTCCTGACTTGTATGAGTAAAATACCATAAGAACAGTGAATTTGTACAGAAATGAAAAAAAAAACAAAAATTATAGAGTGAATTCTTTTTCAATTTGGTATCATAGCTTAGGATTTTTTTCTGTTTCACTTTCTCTCTTTTGGTTGTGGCTTATGCTCACTTCCATAAGCATCAAAAAAGTGAGTTGTCTCTTAGAGCTAAAAGGTGTATGCTCCTTGGCTATCTTGATCACCAAAAAAGACATTGGTGCTATGATCCACAAACCAATCAAATTTTCATTACTATAGATGTAGCATTTTATGAGACATTGATATATTTTTCCTCTTAGAAATTCAGCAGGAGAATTATGATGACATTTACACTTTTATTCCACAAGAAGTTGATATTGAGTTCAAATTGGAGAAAGGGAGTAATTACATTTGTAATTGTAATTTGATCAACTCAAATATCGTATTTATAGGTCAATTATCTACTATATTTATTTCTAATAATGTGTAGGAAGCTTTAGTTGACTTTAGGTGGAAGCATGCCATGAATGAGGGGATAAGATCATTGCAAAAGAACAAAATGTGGGAATTGGTAGATGGTCTAGTTGGGAAGAAACAAGTAGGATGTTGATGGGAGTATACTGTGAATTTTAATATAATGCAAATAGCCCAATGGAGAGATTCAAAGCTAGATTAGTGGCAAAGGCATATATACACAAGCATGTGGAATAGATTACACTAAAACATTTGCTCTCGTACCCAAAATTAGCACAATTCTCATATTGTTATCTCTAGTTGTAAGACTTGATTGGTCTTTATAACAATTTAATGTGAAAAATGTCTTCTTGCATGGGGACTTGTCTGAAGAAGTTTATATAGAGCTACTTGAAGGATGTGGGGTCTCGGATACATATAGTAAGAAGATATGCAAGTGAAAACTTCATTGTATGCATTAAGGTTATTGTCGAAAGCATGGTTTACTAGATTCACCAAGTCAATGCTTGCTTTTGGATATCAACAGAGTCACCCATGTCATACCTTGTTTATAAAGGAAAAAGAAGAAAATATTAGAATCATTTTTTTATGTTGATGACATGATAGTTACGAGAGATGATCTAGACAAATGCAAGACATTGAAAGAGTACTTGGAAAATGAATTTGAGATTAAGGATATTGGTCCTTTGGATTACTTTATTAGAATTGAGGTTTCAAGATCAAAATTAGGTTTTTTGACCCTCAAGAATAGTATACGCATTGGATTTATTAAAAGAAATTGGAATGATGACATGCAAACTAACAATCCAATTGAAGGGGGTTGAAGTTATATACTGAAAAATATCAAACTTCAACTAATAAGGGAAAATATCAAAGACTTGTATGGAGATTGATGTATCTCTCACACACCAGAACAAATTTAGCTTATGTTTTTAGTGTGGTTAGTTAGTTCATGCACAATCCAAGTGAAAAAAAAAAAAGAAGGATGTCATTATACGAATTTTAAGGTACATAAAAGTTGTTTTTTGAAAAGAAGTTTTGTTCAAGAAGAACTCCAATTATAAGGATGTGATGATTTATACTAATACAAATAGAATATGTGCTCTTGATGATAGAAGATTAATCTCTAAATATTTCACATTTGTAGAATGTAATATTGTTACATGGAAAAGCAAGAAGTAGAAAGTTGTAGCTATATCCAATGTAGAAGCTGAACTTAGAGTAATGTTTTTGGACTCTGCGAAGGTTTGTGACTTAGACTACTTCTTCAAGATTTAGGGTATGACCACATACATCCCATTTAATTGTGTATGATAATAAAGTTTCACGTTCACAACGTTGTCCAACGTGACTGTATGAAACATATAAAGGTTGATAACTTTTTCGTTAAGTCAAAGCTTAATAAAAAAAAAATATTCTAGAATTGTTAAATATTCTATTTGACGATCAGCTAATGGATTCTTACTAAAGTTGTGACAAAGTCATGTTTTTGGAAGATCATTAGACAAGTTGGGAATGTATGACATCTATTTACCAACTTGAGGGAGTGTTGAGACGAAAATATTTGATTGTATAAATTATAGGTTTGTATAAAATATTGTACAATCATGTTTAATTTAGTCCTAATTTATAGACTTCTTTATTTAACATCTAAGTGGATTCTTTTCCAATTGTTGGTTTCGACCTAGACTTATGAAAATAAGTTTTAAGCAATGTGAATACAAAAAAAAAAAAAATCATAATTATAAACACAATAATGGTCAAATACATTTAGTGAGAACATAAGTCTAATAATGATATTAGGCTAATGATTGCATTTAATATATGGTTAACTTACTATTTAATACATAGTTAACTTTCTAATTTTATTCTAGGTGAATGAGTATCCAAGACACTTGAAAAGATATGTAAAGTAGTTACAACTTTCACATACACTTTAAAATAACATATGAAAGTAATTATAACCATCTCATGAACTTGAAAATAAAATGTAAATAAAGCTAACCACGTATACCTTTAAAAAGTATCCTATTTAAAAAGTTATTCTTGTACGTATATCTTATTATGTCTCTTGTCATCCATTCTTGTAGTAGTTTTAAGGTATTATAGAATATTTTATAATTTTCTACAATTTATAGTGAAGTTTTCTTAAATCTTTCTATTGTAAATCTTTCTTATTATTTCTTATTGTTTGCTCTTGTTTTTTTTTAGTCATGTTCTTTGTTTTAAGACGTGTTGTAATTACTTTCTCCCTTCTTCGTTAGATTCTTCTTATGTAATTACACTCTTGAAATTTATTTTGGTTTTAAATATCAATTTACCAAACCTTCACATAATTCACTCTTTCCATGAACTTCTCACTTCATCGTTAAAACTAAAATGAATAAAATTATTATAAAACAGGATTAAATTGTAACTTTTAAAAAAATATATTTTGACACTTTTCTAACTTCAATGCTTAAATAAATAGTTGTTCTTTTAGATTGATTTTCTTTCATGGCAGGTTGGACTGTTAAAAAATATCTAAAAATTTAAAGTATCAATACTTTATTACGTTATAAAAGGTGTTTGTTCAGTAAATAAGTCTGACAACTATTATGACATGACAAAATGACATTTTTATGTCAAAATTATATAAAATTATGAATATATATATATATATATATATATATATATACCAGACACGATTTCCTTACAAACTCACCCGAATAATGGGTTTTACCGTATACCCTTTAATCACTTCCCTTTCACTCTTTAGCACTTGTAATCTTTTGAAAATGCAATAACCACACTCTTTGTATATTTTATTCACAACGATGGAGAGAACAAAGTTGTTTTAATGGTTTGCAGCTCTTGCTTTTTCCCTCACTGTATTTGTTAGAACAACACTACTCTTATTTAATAACAAAACTACAGTTATTATTAGGAGGTGAGGCTCACTATACTTGTAACAACGTAGGCAATTAAAAAAAAATTATAGTTGTGTACTTGGAATTAGAGTTAATGTAGTTTGTCTTGTGATTTCATCTTTCTAATGTCTTTAACAGAGGAGTTTTCCCATTGGTTTTACTAAATAAAACTATACAATTTCTAATATATATCCTTGTATGCTCTTCCAATGTAGGCCTTTTGAAGAGTAATCTTCTTAAATGATTTTTTTTTTTTATAATTTTTTTTTATAATCTTTAGACTTTTATGTGAACTCTCCTGATGGTATATAGGCAATTTTATAATGGTGATATACTTGTCTGATGATGTGCACCTTTGTAAAAACACTTGTATATTATTAATAGAATATATATTAATTACATATTATTTTTTATTAAACTTGTGAGAATAAAATTGAAAATAATAAAACTATTAATACTTTTAAAATAATATTTAATGTATTATTTTTAGAACAAATTTTCTCGAACACACATGTAATGCGTGCTAAAGTAAGTTTTTCCGAACAAAATTCTTATCCGAATGATAGTTTCCAGAAGGAACTTTCTTCTAAAACAAGCTCTTTCTTTATTTGTTTTTTTTTTTTTTTTTTCCTCTAACTGGAGAATGAAATTACAACAGCGATGGCGCAGCGACCATGACAGCAGCTGTGGCACTATGCAGTAAGGGAGGATAGTATTGTCCTTTTCTATTAATATGGAGTGCAGTTAGTAATTGGGAGTGCAGAGGTCCATACCTCTTAGGCAATAAGTTGGGTTTTATTTATAACACCCATGGTCAGTTGTATATCTAGGTAACGACGGGTTCTTCCTGCACCTCCATAACGTCTTTCTGCGTTTATATAGTAAATATCAAATTACAATTTTACTCTTTTAAAATTTATTTTAATTCAATCTTATCTTTCATTCTTTTCACTCAGCACTTCTATCCCTCACACCTCCTTTGACGTTGTTGCACCTCCTACACATTTGCTGTTGCAGCTACTGCTGCACCTTTGCTTTGGACGACACAGCATAGCAATAGCCAGTTGAAAGTTTAGACGAAGTTTGAACGACATAGCCATAGCCATTTTCCACACACGAAAGGAGGCAAAATTTTGGAGACTGGATTATTTGGCAGTTATACAATCAATTGAAAGAAATGTAAGGTTTATTATAAGTTTAATTTGATGTTGTAGTGGTAGATGTAGGGTATTGATGGCGAAGGACGGCGGTGGTGGCTGTTTTTTTCTGTCATGGTCGTCGTTGTGGACTGGATAAACCGCAATGTATTAGAATTTTCGAATGAGTTGGGGATTACCCAATCCGAAGCTTATTTTTGAAATTAAAATAAGTTGCAAATCGCATAATCCGCAATGCATTCGAATTTTCGAATGAGTTGCGGGTTACCCAATCCGCAAGTGTGTGTTTTTTCAGCAGCTTTTATTTTCAAATTTCCAATGGAAGAAAATTAAATAAATTTGACATTCCTTGCCCACGAGTTTATGTTTTTGTAGAAAATTCTGGATTGCTTCCTCTTTGTAGGATTGTCTATGAAGTTGCTGACAAAGGCTTAATTACAGTCTTTGTTGAGAGATGACGCAGAGATACAAACTCCTTCCATCTGCTGGTAGGAGAGATGACGATCACATTAGAGGATTTGTCGTCTATTCTGCATCTTCCTATTGTGAGACAATTCCCGACATATGACGCTTTGGATCATAATAATGCGAAGGAGATGCTAATAGAGTTATTAGGTATCTAAATATCTAAAAAACTAAGGCAAATGAAGAGTTGAAACAAAATAAGGGTGCCCAAGTGAGACTAGGTTGGTTGAGGGAGGTATATGACTAGTGTTGCATTCAACACTCATGGGAGTGTGCTGCTAAAGCTTTTTTACTACATATGTTATGGTGCACTATTTTTGCAAATAAGAGTACAAATTGGATTTCTGTCAGCTATCTTACTATGTTTAGAGACCTTGACATGTGTGGACAGTGGGCTTGGGGAGCAGCTGCTCTAACATTCATGTATGAGCAATTAGGGGACGCTTGTCTTGGTAAGTGATATAAGATAGTTGGCAGGCTTTGTTACTATTGTTCAGGTAAAATATTACTGTTAATTTAATTGTATGTTAGAAATTATATATCTTTATGAATTGAAAATAGTTAACTTTGATTTATTTAAAATAACATAGACATGGATTTACGAGCACATCCCGTGTATGGGAAGAAGGACTTTGAATTCTAAATATGATGAGACCCTACCACGGGCAGCTCGATATGTTGTGGGACGTCATATTTTGAGTTTCATTGAGGTAAGGGCCCATTTAGACCGCTTGACATATAGTGACGTTATGTAGACTCCATATCATTCACACCGAGCAGTTTGGCCATTTAAGTCATATCATTATTTCGAGGTTTCATCCGGTATAGGGTCACTACTAAGAGATATATGTCGGATCGTGTCTTACGGCAGTTTGGCTACGAGCAGAGGATTCCAGTTGCTGTTTTGCCCTACGACGGTGGTGTTTTTGACACCATTGACTATAAATGGTTACATTTCGCTGATCATTTGGTCAACGGTCTTACCCCAGCATCCGAGCCACATGCATGCTCAGATAAGTACATTGATTGGTTTAAGCATATCTCCCATCCATTTATTAGTCCTATTGCTGAGGATGAGCGACTGCATTTGCCATCTCGTCGTCGTCCTCGTAGTCCAACTGACAGAGACCGACCTCTTCCGCTAGAGCAGGATCAGAGTTCAGTAAATGATTTGGTTTGTCAATGTTTTTTAATTTTTTGTAAATGCTTGATTTGGTTAATGTGTATTATTTTAATTTTGCAGGGTTTATTTAGACGTGTTGCAAACATCTTGCAAAAGATGGTTGATTGTCACGACGTGACCGAAGGCACTACAACCTATGAGGGCACTCAAGAGGCCTTGTAGTTAGCCAAACAAGGTTGTCGTGAGGGGATTGTCTATACACATTGTTCGAGAGCAGTTTGTGGTAGAGGGGCAGGACATAGTTGATATTTGTATTCTATACTATATTATTGCATATACCGAATACTATATTATTATTTGTACTTCATATCATATTACTTACTATTATTTGTATTTGAGATTGTTATATCAAATTATTTTGTTATTTTTTTAATAAGAAGTAAATAGTAAGCAAATTTTTTTTAACAAGTAAATAGTAAGCAAATAGTTTTACAATAATCAATCATCTCCAAGATTAATATGCAACTTATAGGGTTGTAACATGTTTGTAAAACGGTGCATATGACTCACGTAATATGATGACCACAATCTTACCTCGAGATAACAATACTTCGACTAAAACATGTCCTTTGTAGGTAAAGGACTATCATTTAAGTAAATGATCTCTAGTAAGAAATACCTAAATATAACATTCATAAAAATTTCAGGGACATTATCACAATTTATCCAATAACAACATTTAGTATAACAAAATTCATTTATCTCATTTTTGAAAAATGAAAACCATATTCATGTTCGTTAACCATAACAACACTTTGATGTGGTTCTTCCATTTTTGATATCTTATCTACTTTTTGAGAAATTTTACTGCAAAAACTCTCTTTCCATCGTAGACTAAATAAATCATTCAAAAGAAACAGACAAGCAAATCAAAACAAACATACAAAATTCTAAATTAATGCTATTACAGTTTGTACAATCTGCAATTATAAATTTTTTTTAATTGAATTTCGGATTGTACAATCCGCAATTTTGAAATCAAAATTTTATGACTTACGGATTGTACAATCTACAATTGTAATTTTTTTTTCAATGAATTGCGAATTGTACCGCAAGTCTAGAAATTCTGATTTCAGACTTGTAGATTGTACAATCCGCAATTTATTGAAAAAAATTTGCAATTGCAAATTGTACAATATGTAATAATGAAGGTACAGAAAAAAATAGTATGGATTGTACAATTCATAATGATAATATTTTTTAAGTGCATTATGCATTGTGCAATCTGTAATTCATTGAAAAAAGTATTATCATTACGGATTGGATAATCCGAAAAAAAAAAAAATAAATCACAATTACCTTCGACGACAAAATTTTCTCAGCAATCTCTCTCCCTTAGCCTAGAACTTGAACGACAGCCACTCCAACACCTATTAACGTTCTTCCACACTGCTACCTTTGATAGCCGCAACCTTACACCTTCATAAATCTTAGCACCTATACTTTTTTTTTTTTTTTTTTTTTTTTTTAACCTTTTTCTCCAACATTAAAAATTTTTTTTTTTTTTTTTTTTTTTCTTTTGGGTTTTCGACCTTTGCATGTGAGTTTTTGGGTTCTTGCTTCCTGAGTTGTCAACTGTAATTGACCCTTGGATTGAAGAGATTCTGTAAAATGATGTAAGAGAATACTGGTGCATTCTTGTTATAAATTTCTAGGCAAACGATGTCAACTATTCTGTTATGTAATTTAAGCCCCTGCATTCGAACACCAGTAATGCCACATTTCTTGTGTCGATATGGTGTATTGTATTACACACTACTTTTTCTCTTTATGTCTAAAATTCATTCATCTTATCGCACACCTCTTTGTTTTATCTTTCCACATACCAAAAGTTAACTTAATTTCTTTATTTACAAATCAGTTTTCGCTAAAGGAACAGCTATTATATTTACCTTCGCCTCCTCAATTTACCGTAACTAAAGCCATTTGGGAAAAGCAATTTCATATCAACAAAATTGTGACATAGAAAATCAATGAAGTGTATTGATGCAGTGTCCATGTGCAGTTTCTCAATCGGATGAATAAGAATATCAATAATTTAAATTTTAAGTGCTATTTACTGTTGAGGGCCTATTTGTAAGAGCTTAGACAGTGATCTACATGCTCTCACACATTGGTCTTTTCTCCATGGACATTATTGGCTTTTGAAAGCATGCTATTTATGTGTAAGAAATTACATGCGATGAATGACCTAAACTAGATCATTCCTGTTCATCAAGACAAAAAACCATCTCTACAGGAGAGCTTGTACTTGAGTACTAACTCTTCGCCAACGGGAACAACTTTTTGTTCAGAAAGGTGGATTCTGATCCCATTTGTCCTCTCTGCATGACTGTTCATATTCTAAAGAACAGTGTAAAACATGCACAAAAGTTGTAAAAAAAGGGGCATAAAAGTGCTTTTGTAATTTAACTGGTTTGGATTAGATTAGCAGCCACTCATCATCATCCTTCTAAAGGTACAAATTTTAAGATGCCATGTTTTGATTAATAGCACTGAATTAGCTTGCACTCACCACTACTCCAGCGCACGACCGATTGTTTGCTTCTGATTAATTCCAGAGTGGAACTAATTCAAGATTTTGTGGTGTAGTTGGTCACTAGGGTTTGATTTTTCTTGATGTTTACATGAATCATGAGATATAAAACTTATTTTACAAATCTCTACGTTTCTAATTACTTATACACGGATTGAAAATGGTAATTTCAAACAATAATAAAAAGAATTTGCAAGTAACTATTGTGTTTTGTTTTACAGAATAGGAGTAGATATGTATGAAGAAAAAAATATTGTTATTTCTTCTTGTCTGAGCCATCAATAGTTTAAATTACATTTATAATGCTTGCAGAAAGAAAAAATATCTGACTAAAATTATTCCTCTTAAAGTTTAGGAGCAGTTATAACAAATTGAAATCTTAACGTGTACCAAATAATTAAGAGAGAATATTCTAATAATTAAGAACAAATATTATAATTAAAGATATATTCAAAAACGGAAATAAATCAATGTGTAGTTTCAAAAGCAAATTTCCAACACTCCTTGATTTTCAAACTGAAAAATCCAATCTTCTTTCTTATGAATTCAAACTTGTTGACTGGTAGTGGCTTGGTAAACAAATAATTTTAAGTTTTGCAATATCCTGAGGTACTCTTCATATCTTCCAAGGAACCATCCCAATCAATATCAGAATATCCAACAAACTTTGCTTTTTTTTTTTTTTGTTAATTGAACCATCATATACAACCATTACCTTTCTATTTGGAGGTATGTCAACAAGTGTGTTGTTCTTCTCAATCATATAGAACTCCTCCTCCTCATCTTTTTTCCATTTAGGTGATTGAGAGCTTCCTCATGGTCAGCAGGTTCAAGAACATCCATCTTTGATATATGTTAGAGAGGAATCTATTACCTCTCACAGGATGATCATCTACATTTTCATCAGAACTTTCTTGCTCAGTTATTTTTGGAACAACATCAAGGCCTTTAATCTCTTTCACAATCAATTCTTTAGAAACTTTAACATCATCACAAGAATCCAATCCATGATTTTTCACTACTGGCTTCCCATGATTTTCTACTGCAGGCTTCCTAGACTGCTTCCTTTTATGCTCAATCTGTCCCGAATTAACTGCAGAAGAGTAAGCAAGATTTGTTTGCAAGTTTACCGAGAAGCTTTTGCCCTTCATCTTTATTGACATCAATTTAATGCCAGTTGTATCAAAGACTTCACAAGTTTTATCTTTGAACACAACAACATAGCCTTTCTCTAAAAG
>Ga0099824_1008936_pt1 | contig 12552 bp, 14 predicted proteins | sample SiratrowhiteBW_FD_76837 | JGI IMG/M metagenome (GOLD analysis project Ga0099824, IMG submission 76837) | Root nodule microbial communities of legume samples collected from California, USA - Siratro white BW | ecosystem: Host-associated > Plants > Roots > Nodule | place: USA: California... | reverse complement strand
AATAAAAAAAAAAAAAAAAAAAAAAAAACAAAAAAAAAAAAAACTAATAAAAAATAAAAAAAAAAAAAAAAAAAAAAAAAAAAATAAAAATATATATATATATATATATATATATATATATATATATATATATATATATATGGACTAAAGGTCGAACAAACACCGAGATGAAAATGAAACGCGAATCAGTAAATAAGTCATGCGCGTCCAAGCAGGGGTCGTTGCCGGCTCGCTCCTCCGCCTGTTGCCAAGAAAATAAAAGTAGAAAAAAGAAACATAAGAAAACGGGCAAAAGTGGCAATGGTGGGAATGGTTCCAGTCCTGCGATTGGCTCCTCCGAAGGAAAGAAGTATAGGAAAACTGTCAAGAAAAAGACGTCGGATCAGGTGTTAGTGTCGCCAGTCAGGTAGTTGTTGGGAGTATTGGGAGTTGTTGGCCATATCTCTCGATGGTCAGGTAGTACACCAGTTTCCCAGACTCTTATGGTTTTAAATTATCAAGAGTTTCGAGTAATGGAAGTTGTCGGCCATACTTCCTGGTGGTCGGGTAGTACACCAGTATTCCAGACTCTTATAGTCTTTAGACTATAAAGAGTTTCAAGTAGTGAAAGTTGTCGGCCACGCCTCCTGGTAGTCAGGTAGTACACCAGTGTATGAAGAGTTTCAAGTATTGGGAGTTGTCGTCCATATCTCCCGATGGTCAGGTAGTACACCAGTTTCCCAGACTCTTATAGTCTTTCGACTATAAAGAGTTTCGAGTAGTGAAAGTTGTCGGCCATGCCTCCTGGTGGCCTGGTAGTACATCAATTTTGAGTTTTCGGCCATGCACTCTGTTTGCGCAAAAATGAATGTTATTGGCCAGGCTCTGGTGGCCAAACAGTGTGCTGATTTTGGGAATTTGCGCCATTTCTTAGGTAGACACAATATCTTCTCTACTCAAAATTTAGGTTAAGTTTGGGCCTTGGGCCTTCTTTGATGACTAATGTGTCTCTGCCCTTGGGATCCACGAGATCGGATAGTTGGAGAGTTGCTGGTTGTGACCTTGGAATTTCTATAAATAAGGGTTATGAGCTCATTTTTTGCACTTCTCATCGTTTTTTTTCTTTAAGGTCTGATATCTTTCGCTCTTCTAAGAGCTTGAGTATGTTAAGTTTTCTTCGGTCTTAAGGTAATCATGTCTTCTTCTTCTTTGTCTTCTACTTCTCATACTTCTGTTTCTACGCCTTCTTTTAGCATGTCTGGTGAGTTAGTTGGCCCTCTCAAAGATTCCCCTCTTTCTGGTGTTTTGATGGTGAGGGCTGATGGTACTGACATGGCCGGAGAGTCCTCGGGTGATACCTCGTTGGGTGATTCTCCTCTTAGGGCTGGGTATGATTGGGTGAGTGATCAAGTTTTAACCCAGTCCTCTAAGTATTGTTGGTCTACGTCTTCAGAGTACTTTGTAGCGAGTGTTCCCATGGTTGTTCCTGAGGTTGAGAGAGGATTTGTATCGATGGAGAAGTGTTCGGTCAATGACCGTGTTTGCTATGGCCTAGAGGAAGGGGAGTCTGATTTCTTCTTCATGTATTCGGTCTTATTTACTGATGTTCATGTTCGTCTCCCTCTTGATGAGTTTACAATGAGGGTGCTGCATATTTTCAATGTTGCTCCCACCCAACTACACCCTAATTCTTGGGGTTATCTTTAATCTTTTCGGGTTCTTTGTGAAATGTTTGGTCTTACCCCATCTCCTTAGTCCTTTCTTCGTTATTATAGTGTTCGGCCTGGTACTCCAATTCGTTCGTTGGGTATCCCTTGTGAGTTAACCTGGGAGCTTTTTGTTCGCTCCTTACACCGTTTTCTATAAATGTTTTAAGACCGATTTCTTTCGTGTTGCTATAGAGCCGACATGCCGTAAGTATTTTTACTATGGTGACGTGTTCAAGTTTTCCTTTTGGTGGACGAGTAATCTTCTGCACTATTTGTATTGGCTGAGGTCATCACTGATCGATGAGGATAAGATAATATTTAGCCTTTTTGATAGGCTTTCGAGGAGGTTGCCTACTCGGAAAATTCTCAGCCTTTACCTTTGTACCTAATGTTGGGTTGATTTGACTAGTATGTGTATTTCTACATTTTGGTATAGCTCTCAGCTAGTATTAACTTAAACAGACTTTGTTTGGTTTGGTTGCAGATATCATATCTCAAGAGGGTGCATCCGTTATGTTGACAAAGCTTCGTTTGGAGAAAGCCCAACGTACTCGTGAGGCCGCCAAGGGTGCTTCTTCCAGTATCGCCAGGACTCCGACTTCTTAATCCATACAATAAGTTCCTCCTGTTGATCTTGTCCCTCCTCTGACTGAGAAGAAGCCAAAAAAGAAGAAGAGCAAGTCCAAAGCGAGACGCCCAGATGTTACCAAACACTCTCCCAAGAGGGCTAAGACTTCTGTTGGAGATGTCAGCAGTACTAAGGGAAAAACTCTGGTTTCCCATGATCTTGAATTCCACAAGGGTGTGAACGTCTCCCTCACCCAGGCCGAGAACGAGGTTTTAATTTCGTCATACAAAGGGGACTTTATGACCGATTTACTAGAGCTCCAAGCAAGGGTGATGGTTGTTGTTCGCCTTCTTGTACATGAACATTCGAAGAAGTTAGCCCAGGAACTTGAAGATCTAAAGTTGAGACTGGCTGATTCTCGGGGTGCCCTGAAGAAAGCGGTGGAGGCCAAGCTTGCCTTGACTGACCGGATCAACAAGCTGACAGCCAACCTCTCGGCCTTAAAGTCTGACGTATCTAAATTGGAGGCGATGTGTGCTGACTTGGAGCAGAAGGAGGAGGGATTGACGGCAAAAATGTCCTGCCAGCATGAAGAGCTTCATGGTGTTATCTAAAAGCAGGACGATGCCATATCAGCCAACGACGAGGCCATCAGTAGGATGGAGAAGGAAGTGACTTCCCTCAAGGACTACGTTTTAAAGGTTGCTGAAGAGGGATTCCACCAAGCTGTTCGACAAGTTATTTTCCTATATGGAGTGTCTGCTGATGACAATGAGTTTGATGTTGAAAAGGATGTCTTCCAATGTCAGCTCGTTCTTATTGAGGTCATGGCTGGTAAGAATGACGAGGAAGAAGTTCCTGAGAAGGGAATCGAGGAGGAGGGCGGCGATAAAGAGGGTACTCCTGCGGAGGAGGCGAATGAGGTTGAGGGAGAAGTTTCTGCTGGCAGGTCCGAAGTGGTCGAGTAGTTAGTGTTTTTTGTTTCCTTTTGTACCTAGGCACATCTATAGTTGCAGTGGTATTTGTGAATTTTTGTTTCATACCTTGTAATCTTTTGTTATTAATATACAATGGATGTTTTGTTCAAGTGTTGGTCGTATTCATCTCACTCTTTATACTTTCAATCATTATATAGCCTTCAAGTATATTTTTTAGGTAATACTTGTTGATTGGCCTGAGGTGTTTTCGGCCCGAATACTGAGTACTTTTTTAATTAGGTTTTTCGAATTGAGGCCGAGGTATTCTCGGTCTTATTACAATCGCTTTTGATTGAGTTTTCAATTTGTGGCTGAGGTATTCTCGGCCTTGTTACCAATCACTTTTGATTGGGTTTTCGAGTTGAGGGCGAGGTGTTCTCGGCCTTGTTACCGATCGCTTTTGATTGGGTTTTCAATTTGTGGCTGAGGTGTTCTCGGCCTTGTTACCAATCACTTTTGATTAGGTTTTCGAGTTGAGGGCGAGGTGTTCTCGGCCTTGTTACCGATCGCTTTTGATTGGGTTTTCGAGTTGAGGATGAGGTGTTCTCAGCCTTGTTACCAATTGCTTTTAATTGAGTTTTCCAGTTGAGGCTGAGGTGTTCTCTGCCTTGTTACCAATGACTTTTGATTGGGTTTTCGAGTTAAGGACGAGGTGTTCTCAGCCTTGTTACCAGTCGTTTTTGATTGAGTTTTCCAGTTGAGGCTGAGGTGTTCTTTTCCTTGTTACCAATCGCTTTTGATTGGGTTTTCGAGTTGAGGGCGAGGTGTTCTCGGCCTTTTTACCAATCGCTTTTGATTGGGTTTTCGAGTTGAGGGCGAGGTGTTCTCGGCCTTTTTACCAATCGCTTTTGATTGGGTTTTCGAGTTGAGGCCGAGGTGTTCTCTTCCTTGTTACCAATCGCTTTTTATTGGGTTTTCGAGTTGAGGGCGAGGTGTTCTCAACCTTGTTACTAATCGCTTTTGATTGGGTTTTTGAGTTGAGACCGAGGTGTTCTCGGCCTTGTTACCATTTGCTTTTGATTGGGTTTTCGAGTTGAGACCGAGGTGTTCTTGGCCTTGTTAGGTGCGTCAAGAGAATGACCTATAAAATAACTGGATAACTTCATTGAAATAGAGTCTCGTTAAAACCTTCTCAGTTAAAACTCTCTTTAGGGAAAAAAGACTGAGTTAGGAAAAAGTACTCTTGAAATACATCAGATTCAAAAAACATGAACTAACTAAAATAGAATTTGAGATGTGACGCATTCCAAGTCCTTGGTATTGTCTTCCCAAATAAGTGCTCAAGGTGGTATGCTCCATTGCCTGCTACTTGTCGGACTCTGAATGGTATTTCCCAGTTGGTAGAGAACTTGCCTTCTCCTTGTCTTGCTTCACTTCTCATCCTCCATATTAAGTCTCCAGCATGAAAACTTCTTGGTTTAACCTTGGAGTTATATTTCCTCTCAGCCCTTCTCTTGCTTGCTTCTTCTCTCACTCGCGTCTCGTCTCTTAGTTCACAAACTAGGTCTAGGCTAGGCATAAGACTCTCTCTGTTGAGCTTTAGATCGAAAATTTCCCTGTGCAAACTGGGCTCTCCAAGTTCTACTGGCAACATAGCATCTGAGCCATAAGTGAGGCTGAAGGGAGTCTCCTTGGTTGAAGATTGTAGAGTGCATCTATATGCCCATAGTGCTTCTAGTAACTCCTCAATCCATCTTCTTTTGACAGATCTCATTCTTTTCTTAAGTTCATTCAGGATGACCTTGTTGGCAGCTTCAGCTTACCTGTTGGTTTGTGGGTGTTCCACAGAGCTGGTGATGGAGCAAATTCTCAATCCTTTGTAGAAATTCTGGAGTCATTGATCAATGAATTGCCTTCCATTGTCCGAAATAATAGTGTTTGGCAACCCAAATCTGCATACTATGTTCTTCTATACAAAGGACTGGACCTTGTTAGCCATGATAGAGGCCAAGGGTTCGGCCTCTATCCACTTAGTGAAATAATCAACAACAACTAGAAGAAACTTACATTGTCCTTTCCCAAGGTTGAATGGTCCAATGATATCAATTCCCCACTGAGCAAAGGGCCATGGGGAGTTCATATGGTACAAAACTTCGAGTTTGATCCTTAGTATATTGCCAAATTCTTGGCATTTTTGACATTTCGTCACATACTTCGTAGCATCATTCTCCATTGTTGGCCAGTAGTATCCGACCCTTAGTGCTCTGGTTGCCATGTTGCGTCCTCCAAAGTGAAGACCACAAATACCTTCATGTAATTTGACAATTACATACTCGGCCTGACTTTTGTTAATGTATTTCAGCAGTGGTCTTGAATAGCTTCTTCGGTATAACTCTTCTCTTATCAGCATATACCTTGCGCATTTTCATTTCATGGTGGCCTCTTTGGCTTCTTCACATGCACTGTCTTTTAAAAACTTGATGATAGGATCATTCAACACTCTTTGCCTTCTTCAATACTCATGACTTCCTCTTTGATAGCTATGCTTGGTGCTGAGACTGTCATTTGTATGACTGAGTAGTAGTGGTTTTTTTTTCTTGGTGCTTGCAAGTTTAGCTAGCAAGTCAACTCTTTCATTATTTTCCCTTTTGATGTGTTCTACCTTCGCAACCTTGAAGGTAGAGAGGAGATTTAGCACCTTTTGATAGTACTGGATCATCATGTCGTCCTTGACCTAGAACTCCCCGGTCAGATGGCCTATTGCCGGTTTTGAGTCACTTCTGCATTGAATCTCCTCAGTTTCCATTTCTTTTGCTAGATTCAAACCTGCAATTATGGCCTCATATCTGGCCTGGTTATTGGTGGTTTTGAAATCAAACCTCAGAGATTGCTCGATGGTCAATCCTGCCGATCCTTCAAGGATGATCCCGGCTCCACTTTCTTTGGTGTTTGACGAGTCGTCTACGTAAATAATCCACTGGGTGTTGGGCTGTGTTGGTTCTAGACTCAATTCAACCAAGAAATCAACTAAGCATTGGGACTATATAGGACCCCTTGGTTCGGAGGTGATTCCGAACTCTGACAACTCCACAGACCATCCTATCATTTGTCCTGCGAGGTCAGGCTTTGTTAATACTTTTCTGATAGGGTAGTCAGTTTTGACCACAATTAGGTGGTTCTGGAAGTATGCTCTCATCCTCCTAGCGATGTGAACTAGCGCTAGTGTCACTTTCTCAATTGTTTGGTATCTCCTTTCAGCATCTTGGAGTGTTCGGCTCACAAAGTATACTGGCTTTTACTTCTGGTCAGCCTCTTGGACGAGTACCAAGCTAATGGCTTCTTTTGAGACTAACAGGTACACTATGATAGCTTGGCCATGGGCTGGTTTTTGAATTACTGGTGGAGTCGCCATGAAGTGCTTGAGTTGTAAAAAAAGTTCCTCACATTCTTTGCTCCACTCGAACTTGCTTCTTTTCTTGAGTAGGCAGATTATTGGTCCAGTCTTCTCGGCCAACCTAGGGATGAACCTGGCCATGGTCGTCATCTTCCCTACCAGCCTCTGAATCTCCTTAACATTCTTTGGGCTTCTCATTTCTACAATGGTCTGGCATTTGTCTGGATTTACCTCGATTCCTCTGTGTGTAAGCATGAACTCTAGAAACTTTCCGCCTTCTACACCGAACACACATTTTTCAGGATTTAGCCTCATATTATACTTTTGCAATGCTCCGAGGACCTCAACTTGGTCGTCACGATGATGTTCTCACAAATCATACTTGATGATGATGTCATCCACATATACCTCCACATTTCTGCCAATCAAACCATGAAACACCTTATCCATGAGTCGCTGGTATGTGGCTTCTGCATTTTTTAGTCCAAACGGCATGACTTTGTAGTAATAGTTCGCCTCTTCCGTCATGAAGGCGGTCTTCTCTTTGTCCCTAAGATGCATTCTGATTTGATTATAACCAGAATATGCATCCAGGAAACTCAACATCTTGTGTCCTGCGGCTCCATCTACCAGCCTGTTGATGCTTGGCAGTGGGTAGGCATCTTTCGTGCATGCTTTGTTAATATCTGTGTAGTCAGTGCACATTCTCCACTTGCCATTAGGCTTCTTCACCACTACAATGTTAGCAAGCCAAGTAGTATACTTGGCTTCCTTGATGAAGTTTGCGATCATCAACTTATCTACCTCCTTTTTCGCTACTTCTCTCTTTTCTTCTCCTTGTTTCCTCTTCTTCTAGGCTATGGGCTTCACGTCCTTATACACTGACAACCGATGAGTCATGACCTCAGGGTCGACTCCTGGCATGTCTGTTGCTGCCACGCAAACATGTCAACGTTTTGGACGAGAACTTGCTAGATCATTTCAGCTTCCTTTTCTCCCAAGGAGATGCCTAACTTCGTGCAGTGTTCCTTATCCCCCAACTCTATTTGAACCACGTTTTCTCCGGGTTCCACTCGTGCATGATTTGTTCTTAGATCCATATCAGTCACGTTTACGCTTTGGCGCTCTTCTTTCCCCCTCGCCTTCTTCCTGTGTTTTTCGATCTCAGGTCTCGTGGGTTCCAAGCGTAAGCTGGCTACGTAGCATTCTCTTGTTGTCTTCTGGTCGACATGGATCGTGATGACGTCTCCCCCAGTGGATGGAAACTTCATGGTGAGATGAGGTGTGGACACAATGGCTCTGAGTTGGTTCAATGAGGGTCAGCCTTACAAGATGTTATATGAAGTACTGGCGTCAACTAGCAAGTATCGAATCTTGATGACTCGACTTTGGTGTCCGGGCTCTCCAAACTTGGTGTAGAGGTCTATAAAACCTCTTGTGTCAACTCACTCACCCGAGAACCCTACGATTTGATCATCGTAAGGTTGGATTTTAGTGGCTGGGATCTTCAACTTCTTGAATGTCTTCTAGTACAGAATGTCGACCAAGCTTCCCTGTTCAACAAGAGTCTTCATCACTACGTAATCATGGATGGTTATGATTATAACCATTGGATCGTCTTGCTTAGGGTCAATGGCCTTAAAATTGCGGTTTGTGAAGGTAATGGGTGGCATCTTCCTGGGTCTGATCGTGTGGGTATGATGCACTGCCTGCACGCTCCTTAAATGTTTTTTCCTTACCAAGGCTGATGAACCTCCTCCTACAAATCCGCCAACAATCGTGTTGATAACTCCTTAGACCGAGGTTCCTCGACGATTTTGCCATCTTGGGGATCTAGAACGATTAGTTCTTAGCATTCGGCCCTAGTCTCGAGGACTTGCTAGTTATACAGTTAAAATGCTGGTTATGACTTAAGTATAAGTGGACGAAAAATTCATTTTCTTATTCGGATTGGTACTTATCGCCACTGAAGTGTCTTCAATCGCTGGTATAATGTAGTTTAGATCTTCCTAGTGTATTAGAGGAGCATTCGGGGGAGAGTGAGGGTAGGGTGGATAGGAGTTTGGTTGTTTTGCAGGTACAAACAGGTTGGAGGTGACGGTATATATCACAAGTGTTGAATATATTTGGAACCCGAGATATAAGCTTTGTTGCTTTGTCACGTTTATTTGTGCTGTCATCTATTAGTATTTCTTCTTTTGCAATGTCTTTTGTGTTGTCCTAGTGTATGTGGGTGTGACATTGGCTCTTGCATCCCTTGGTGGTACTAGTTAGGTTTCTTGTTTATTATTGTATTTTGTTGAATTTACACCTTGTGTTTGTGGTTTAGTTTGGTCTGTGTTCCTACCTGATCTGGATAAGGTTGTATACGGGTTGAAGTATCCTAAAAGTACTCCTTTCTATTCATTTATTTTTAATTGTTAAAAAAAAAAATAGTCTTACGATAAATAAAGATTGAAATTATATCAAATATATTTAAACGTTAACTGTTTAAAAAAAATAGTCTTACGATAAATAAAGATTGAAATTATATCAAATATATTTAAACTGTCAAAACAATTATCATTTTTGTTTATTCCTATTTATATTTATCTCAAGTATCTATTTATAAAAGGGGATGTAACTTTTTTAGCAACACTAGTAAAGCATTTCAATTTAGTTATTTAAAAAATATTTATTCATCTCCTCTCCATTCATGTCAAGTATATATATATTATTTAGTTAACAATATTTAATAAATCTTTTCATCTGTATAGTTGTATCAACTTTTTTCTTGTCCTCCCTGTAGTTTACAATATCTCATTTCAATTTTATAATTTCGATTTTTAATCTCTTTTATTATTGTTGACTAAAACTATTTACAACATTAGCGGACGAAGAGATTAAAAAAATGATAATTCTATGGACGAAAATGAAAATTTTAAACGATGGAACTAACAAAAAGTTACTCTAACAACCAAATAAAAAATTAAACTAAAAAGAAAACAACTAAATATAACTAAATCTCAATTACACCCACATTTCACATAAGGAAAAAATTATATAAATGCATTTTCTTTAGAGATTTAACCTTTCAACAATTCAAATATGGAATTTCGAAAGTTTCTAATTCTCTTAATGCATTCGTACTATTAAATGAGGTGACATCGATATGTATATTGAGAGTAAAACAGTGTCGAATTGAAAAGTTTGTTCATCTTGATTAGCATGTTTTTGAGTTTTTTTTTTTTCCTAATTTGTTGTTAATTATTCATCAAAACGAATATAATTTTGATTAGGTGAAAACGTTCCATTTGCAAACTCAAAGACTTGTACAGAACAACTACCATATTTGTAATATGGTTCCTTTAAAAATTAAAAAAAAAAAAAAAAAACCTTTAATTGCGTCCAAAACATCAGCAAATGAATCCTAAAGTAGATAGTAACACAGACACATCTAAACTAGTTCACTGGTCTTTTTAAGTGCTTTCTAAACATGGCGGAAGGGTATTTTGGTTCCAAAAAAACACATGCACAATACGAAATGTAAGGAGAAACGTGTCAATTGTCAACATTTTTTTATAGGACATTGTAATTTAAAAATTAATAAATATGAATTTGACAGAAATTAAGAATGAGTTTATTGTATACAGTTTTTGTCACAATTTGGTGTATCACCCTTTCATACAAAACATCTTGATCTTTGTGAAACCCTCATTTAATTTTTTTAAGGTTTATATTTATCCAATAAATGCTACACAATATCTCGGTACTGCATTCTTTCAAACCCAATAGGACTTCTTTCTCTTAAACATGAAATTGTTATCTCCCATTGGTATATAGATCTTATAGCTAATTCATGATTTAAACCCTAACTTTTCTATATTGAAGGTTTCCTTGATCTATATATATATATAAGACTTCTTTGAGAGATTTGTAAAAAATTGTTTCTTTGAGAGATATCTCTAAAGAGAAAGGAAGAGAGTTAGATTCAACGTACCCATGAGTAGATACTAAACAACAGCAGCAGTACTCTATAGATGAATGATGAGAGCAAAAGATTTTCATGCTAAACATTGTGAAGCAAACACGTCTTGCTAGAAACTCTATTTCGCTGTCTTTCCGACCTTGAGAATACATACCATAACTCAGAGAAAAAAGTTCAACGTTTCATGTAACCCCAAAAGAACTTTTTCAGCATGTTTTTTTGCGTTTTATCAGACAAAAGATCATGTACCTTAGAAAGATAATATTTCATATAATGTTGTGTTCTCACTGAGGGATGAAAAATATATTAAAAACCAACTCAAAGCATCAGAAAATTCTCTCAGTCACTTCTCTTGAAGAAAACAAAAGAAATTATGACCTAGTAGTTGCAGTATAATAAAAGATAGTGAAAGATAATTGCACATAATACTTTTTTTGCAACAAGGATGGTCGTGAAAAACAAAAATAAGAAGTTATATATACCTATATATGGACTCAAGGTCGAACAGACAACGAGATAAAGATTAATCTAGCAAGAGAGTGTTCACTTGACAAAGGAAAGCATGAAAACCACTCACCACAGTTGCTTCTTTCATGGTATCAATATTAAGGTGAAGAAGAGTATTGGAAAAGGTGGAAGCACAGAGAGAAGAGGAAGGTGGTAATTAGGTTTGGCATGGCCATGTGTATAAATAGGAGAGTGATTGCAGTGAAACATGTAGCAGATCGACTAACCAGCAACCTTGACTTTCAGGTATCAAGCATAGAGATTTGAACATGTACACAATATTGGCAGAGAGAAAAAGGGGTAGATACAAGAATTTCAAGACGTTGAAGAGTAAATGAAACCACATCCACCAACTAGATAGCCTACCAAATTGTTTAAGAATAATGCTATCAAATTATTCTTAAAAACTTTTTTAACTTTCAGAAAGTTGCAAGCAAAATTGGAGTTTTATGGTGACATTGATGTCAAATGTCACACCTACCTAGTGCATGTTTACTTCACAACTTGTTTTTAAAACCCCTTGAAAAATAATATTTTTTTTTTTCTTTTCTTTCTTTCTCAAGAGTTGTCACTGGAAATAATGACAAAATTAATTAGAATGGTTATATAAAAATATATGCTTGTTATTTTTATTCTTCCTTTTAATATCCTTCTTAATTTTAATTTTAATAAAATAATTTGATTTAATTTACTACTAGCTCAAATTGAATTCTTCTTTACTATCTCAAACCACTGTTTTAAATTTTTACAGGTGTAATAACTGGTGTCCAGCATGAGTGTGGAGTTGATAATGCTTAATTTTGTTATATTATTCTGATTTTTAGTATATATATATATATATATATATATATATATATATATATATACGGATAAAATATATTTAAATAGTTTGCAATCACATGTCTTATTTCATTTTAATTGATCTAAACATGGCTATTTAAAAAATATTTTTTAATAAATACATTTGTATTGATAGACTTTGAAAATTGATAGACTTTGAAAAAGAAGTGTAGAAGTAGTTATTAAGGAGAAATCAAATTTAAGACGATTAGTTTAACTCATGAATATCAATTTTAATTTTAGAGAGGATAATCACGTTAAGGCAAATATTGTCTACATTATAGTAATTGACTTTGGGATGATTATTTTTAAAAAAAAAGTGTGGAATTGATTATGATCAAATTTTGGAAGATCAACCTAGAGTTGTCACCTATATTACGTTGATCAGTTTTAGGATGATTGGCCTTAAGACGAATTGTTTATTTAATCAAGTTATAATTATGATATATTTATACTAAGTCTGGTTTTAAAATATTATGTATAATTTTGAAAATTGATGAACAACTTTTATTTTTGTATAAGTTTTGAGATCCATTAAGTATCTTTATTTAATTTATTGTTTATTGTTGATAAAATAAATAAATATGTTTATATATATATATATATATATATATATATATATATATATATATATATATTTTTTTATATATATTTATATATATATTTTTTTT
>Ga0099824_1008932_pt1 | contig 12556 bp, 9 predicted proteins | sample SiratrowhiteBW_FD_76837 | JGI IMG/M metagenome (GOLD analysis project Ga0099824, IMG submission 76837) | Root nodule microbial communities of legume samples collected from California, USA - Siratro white BW | ecosystem: Host-associated > Plants > Roots > Nodule | place: USA: California... | reverse complement strand
TTTTAATAAATATTATAATTACTTTTTTTGTGAATTTGGGTAAGGGAAGCTAGTTTGAATGTTTTTAATAAATATTATAATTACTTGTTTTGTGAATTTGGGTAAGGGAAGCTAGTTTGATTATATTTCATAAATATCGTAATTATTTGTTTATTAAGGAATTGGATGAATATTTATGTATTGTATGATGTAGTATCAATGTTTGTGAATGATGTGGTGTGTGATCGAGACATAGTATCTTCAGGAAAGGAGATACCTGTGTTGAGATTATTAGGATGTGTATTGTTTGGGGATTCTAAGGAGGTATCTTGACTCTACTAGTACATTGGATTCAAATAGATGAAGTTTACCAGTTGGTGAAGAGTCGAAAGAGATTCATATGGTCCTGTTCGAGGTTTGAAATATGAGCCCGATCGGAATAGGACAAATGGATTAACCCTGTGCATATGGAAACTGTACCCGAGGTTTGAAATAGGAACTGATCGAGACAGACTGTATCCGAGGTTTGAAATATGAACTGATCGGAACAGATGGATGGTATATGACAGGTGCACACCTCTTTAGTTTAACTCAATGCACTAGTGTCTTCCGGAAGTAGAGAGTCTAGTGTCTTTGTTTGTGAGTGAGTATATGTATGATGTGAGATGAAATATGAAAGATTGAATTGTTATTGTTTACTTGAGATAGAAATCCAATTTATGAAAAAGTATATATATTTTAAAACTCTCTAGCTTACCCTTCTTTTTGTGTGTTGTTTGTTTTGTTTTTAAAACTGCGATGATCGTGTATATTACACGGGAGCAGAGGATTTGACAGGTGGTGGGAGCCCCCAGTAAACTGATGGAGAAGCTTTATTTTATTTTATTTTATTTGTAATTTTTACGAAGATATTTTTATTAGATTTTTTGTGGAGAAGTATATTTTTAAATACATTATGAATGTATTGATTTTTATATTAAGGTTTATTATATAATTCCTATCCAATAAAGTTCCTATTATATGAAAAATATGGGATGTTACAGAAACCACATGGGTTTTATTCAATTTTTCTTTTGGTTTTAACTGGGTATGGAAGGTTTAGGCATTGGCTTTTGATATTGACTATATTTTGGGTTATATGTTGACTATTGGGGATTCTGAACTAGTGTCTCTTTTTGGAAAATTGTAGTTGGTTCTGTATTTATGAGTTATTCATGATTAGGTTTTTCGGGGTTTGATTGTGTTGAGTTTTGGTAATTTTAGGTTCTGATGGTTTTGTTTCTGATATTTCGGCTTTGAATTTGGGTTTATGGGGTTTTCGTGGTTCTAGGTTGTGAATGATTTGGGACTGAAAAATGGTTGTTTTTTTAGGAAAGGCTAATTGGTATTCTTTTGAATGAATCTGACTAGCTTTTTTACTTTTAATAGCTTCCTGTCGTTGTTGAGAAAAGAAAATCATGCTAGACGCAGTAACCTTTGGGTGAGCGTATGAGCATGCTTAAAGCAGTAACCCATTAGCAAGATGAATTTAATAAAAACCGTGGCATTGCAGCAGCTTAGCAAGTATAATTATATTCATAATTTCTAACTCTATTTCTAATAAGGTATATACAAAAATTAACACATGATATCATAATTAGTGCAGAGCATATATATAACCATGGATCAAATACATGCACAACAATAACAACAAGGATCACACAACTACTCAAAGACTATTGTAAAAGCATACCCATTGAAGACCTTGTAGCAGAATCTGACTTCTCTTTTTTCTTTTATTGTGGTTTGCTCTTCCAATTCCTATGCAAGAGTTGTGTAACTTAAACTGTATTGGACTCTTAGATTTTTTTTAACAGACCCGAATAAGATTTCTCAGTATATTTTCCTCTCTAATTTATAAATATCTCTATGTATTCTCTATATCTCTCAATTTTTGTATATTCTCTCTCCTTAAAAATAAAATCAGTCTCTTATTTATAATTTTTTTTAACCCCTTCATCTTCCTTTGTAACACTCTCAATCATGATTCTTAATTAAGAATCAATTATTCCAGCATCTTTTGTATTAACTCCTTTTTTAAGACTATATGTTGAAGAAGAGGAATAGGACAATAAAAAAATGAATAGTCACTGAATGTATGAATGTAGGAAGGCTATGGGAGTTAAATGTCAAAAGCATGACTACTAAATGTGATAATTGTGAGGAGGCAAAAAAAACTGAAAATAGTACATCTGTAATTCTTAATCAAGAATCTTTAATGATGAAAAATAAAATTTGTCAGACACTAACTAAAAGAATTAAAAGTTATCAAGAAAGTTTGTTACTATCTAGAAAAGTTATTTGTGTAAGTGATTCAGTATGGGAGAGAAAAAAATATTTAATAAATAAATTTTAAAATAAAAGTAATGAAAAGATTGTTGGTAAATTAAGCATTTGTTAAGTGCAGAAAACAATATATATCGTGGAGGAAGCAACTGCCATCTTAGATAAATCCTTTCAAAACATGCTTAACTTTATACTAATACATTTTATTCGTAGACTCAAAATATTGTGTGAAAGATTTTTATTTTTTTTTTTTTTGAATCTTATCTATTATTTTGACGATACCAAATTGAATATACAAATATTAATAGTTGATTGCTTATGTCAAAATTATTTTTGAAATGTTTTGGAGTCAACTTGTGATTTCTGGGCAATCTTGCATTTAATCAATTTAATTTATTTTGATAATTTCTATACACTCTCTTAAAATATAATTAATTAAATATATTTAACTAAAATAACTAAATCACTTGTTTATTAAAACAGTCTAATAATGCAAATTCAGATAATATAATAATTATAATCATATTAATATAAATAAAAATGGTTTTAGATTTTATTAATATACACAATTTCCTCACAGGTAGTATAAATAAATACTATGGATTGTTTTTAATATATAAAGAATTTCGGTCTTAATTTTATTAATTAATTTTTATTTGGCTAACTAGTTTTAAATAATTTAGGATAATAAAATTTATATAATTACAATATCATTATAATATATTTATTATTTTCTTTCTCTAAAATATGATTATATTAATATAATAATACTCTATATTAAATAAATTATATACTTAACTATTTCTTATTATAATTAAACGATTTAATCATAAAAATTATTTTAAATGAAATAGTAAGTTAATGCAAGCTGTCAAATGGATCAAATGTCAATAAAAATCCATTACATATTAAGTAAAATTAAGACAACAGAACAAAAAAAATGTTATTTAGAAACAGCATACAACCTTAATTCCCATAATTTCCTCCTAATCCAAAAAAATTGCTTCATTAGGTAGTAGAAGCCGCTCCCCCTCTTTCTTGATGGCTATTATGATTTTTTTATCTCATTAGTATTTTTTTTATTTTTTGTTTTCTTAATAACATTTTTTATTTTTTAATTTCTGAAATAATATTCTTTTTTTTATATTTATTTTTTATTTTTACATTAAAATAATATTTTTTATTAAATTTTTTATTTCACTAACATTTATTTATTTTTTATTTTTTTCAATAGACTTCGTTATTTTTTAATTATTCAAAAAAACTTTTTTTCTTTTTTTTATTTGTTACAAAGTGAAATAATACTCTTTTATTTTTTTTATTTTTTATCGTCAGTATATTAATTATGATTATTATCTTTTTACTTTTTATTTTATTTTTTATGATTTTATGATTGTATTTTTATATTAAAATTTATATTAGAAAAGAAAATTATAATAAATTATTGTTATTTAAATTAAAATTTGTATTTTTTATTTGTTAAAATTATATCTAAAATAATTAATAGCATAAATAAAACAATTTTTTGGAGTATTTTTGTAACTAAATATTAATTAAATGGTTTAAAAATTTAAATAAAATTTAATTTATTTGTGAATTGCTTTTAAATGTTATGTTTTATTCGATAAAATTTGTTAATTATTGAAATGATGCAATACATGTTGAACATAAAGAAAAAAATAAATAACAAACATATATTCACTAAATAGTTTAGTTAATGGTATATGAAATACTTTGTGCTAAATGAAATATAAATTTTATCTTTATCAAAAATCAATTACATCTTTATCAAAAATCAAATTTTATCTTTATAAAAAATTAAATGATATCTTTATCAAATATCAAATTCAATCTCTATCAAAAATCAAATTCTATCTTTATCAAAAATCAAAATCTATTTTTATCAAAAATCAAATTTTATCTTTATTCAAATTTTATTTAACTTTTTCCATTAATTATTACAGACAAAAACAAAAAAAAAATAACATGTAAAAGATTTACTAATAATTATAATTGACGTAACTATAAAAAATAAAAATAAAATAAAAAGAAAATAGAAAAATAATCATATTTAATATATTTACTGAAAAAAATAAAAAACTAAAAAATGGTATTTCAACTTAAAAAATAAAAATAAAATAATACTCTTTTAAGAATTAAAATATAAAAAATATTATTGAAAAATATAAAAAATAAAAAATACCAGTACGGTAAAAAAATCACCTGACTGCCCTCTCGCCGCTCTTGAATCTGCCAGGCACGTGACGCAGGTATGCTAATCTTTCTCCTAATGATCTTCACACGCTCCAGTTAATTTTGAATTAAATATTTATTGTTCTCAATCAATGATAAAACAAAATTATGTAATTATATAATTTAATTTTGAAATGAAATTAAAATGATGTTAATTATTTTTTCTATACTATATTATACATATATTAGATGCACATATTTGTTAAATATTTATTATAATTCAATTCCTTTTAGATAAATTATTCCTTATTAATTAATAATAACTAAATCTTTTGCATCATATTTAATAATAGATTCAAAATTTATTATTTCTTGAATTGTATTTTTTTTTTATTTTGTTCTGTTCTGAAACTACAGGGCGTGAATATAATGCATCTTGTCTTTTTGATTTATTTAATTTCTATTATTAATGTTATGTAACGGATGATATTATGTAAGATTTCAAAATACAGAATATTTCTAAAATTTGTTATCTCAATTATCTTAATAACAGAAACTTTATTTTATTTTCATCAATTAAAATTTACATAATATATATATATATATATATATATATATATATATATATATATATATAAATATATATATCCTTTTATAGAATCCTTGAGAAACGGGGTATACATCTATATAAGATGTCAGGAACCTATTCTCAAATATCAATTTTTGAATCAACTATGGTTCCAAGAGTTGTTAATATTCTCACAAAACCATAGAGTGTTTCTGCTTTCTTAATCTCGTTGAACACCTCTATCAGAACCTAATTGTAATTCTGGTATTTGGAACCGGTCTCTGAAAAAGAGCTATTTCTTCAACCCCGTTTTCAAATTCCGTTCTGTTTGGAGCCGTTCATAATTTAGTTCAGTTTCTGCGCCGCTTAACCCTGAAATTGAACAGGTCAGAGAAGTCTGAGAACATGGCCGAAAGTTCTTCGGCTGCGCCTCCACAACCGAAGCCTGTGGTAGTTAGGGTCAAACGCAAACCATCTCAGTCCCCACTGGATGCTTTCTGTAAACCCTCTTCCTTTTTGTTTTTTTTTTTTTCCCTGGGTCTTATTTGAGCCATTGGGTATCTAAGTTTTTGTATGTGGTTTTGGTCATGGCAATGTAGGGTTAGAAATTAGCGAGAGACCGTTGAAGCGTTCTCTCTTGGATTTTGGAAATTTATCAATCTCTGATTCTGCTGCTCAAAAGGGTATGTTATGCTTGGTTTATTTTGTTTGTTTTATAGATTATTTACTTTATGCATGGTCAAGTCTCTTCATATTTTGCCGCAAGTAACTGTATCTATGTAACTTTTGAAAGTATTTGAATAAGGTTTGTTATGTTTGTCTCCTTAGAATTGAGTCTCTGTATTAGCATATTGGATGAACTTATGGATAGTATATGATATTTCATTACGGTATAGCTACTAACAGTGGGGGACCAAGACTCAGGATAAGTAGGGGCAATTTATTTAAAGAATAACAAATATTATTACCAAGGTTATCCATACATAAGCTATTATTATCAAGGTTATCCACACATAAGTTGTTAAAATATGAAAATTTAATATATTTAATAGTAACTTTAAAAGTTTGAGGGGTGCAACTGTCCGAATGTAGGTCTGTCACTGACTAATGATACTTAGATGTGTGAAGTTATTTTCCTTCCAGTATTAAGTGTTACAAACATAATTTATTTCATTATAATTTTTTTTTTCTGTAATGTGGACTTCTTTTGCTTAGTAATATTTAATTTTTGCTTTTAAGAAAACAAAGTTGCCATGATGTGATGCTACCAAATTAACTATGCCAAATGACTCACATGAAGAAATATGAACAAGTCCTGCTTGATTTGAGATGATTAGTGACAAAATGAAGTGCTAAAAAATGGCTGGACTTTTTTGAATTTAATGTGTTTAGTATTTATGGTTCAATACTGATATGATTTTTCTCTACTTAAGTGGAATTTCATAACAAGAAGGTTTTTGTTCAACATGTGGAGACAATAAGCAGCTCTGAGGTCACATTCGATATCGTGCAATCCTTTGTGGTATGTTGGCCTCCTACATGGTGTTGTTGGACTGATGCTCTCTTGCCTCATTCACTTTTTTCTCCATTTCAAACATTTTTTATCTCAGTATACTGAGTTGGTCAGGTCAATAGGGGTGACAACATTTTATCATATTGACAAACTGGATATTTTCATTCTATTGAGTTGGTCTTGTTAATAGGTGACAAATTTTAAACATTATTGATAAACTGAGTAGCCCTTATTAATGGACTGTTTCTTAGGATCCTGGCTCCAGTTGTCCATCTATTTCAAAGCCAAAAGTTGAGGAAAGAAGGAACTTCTTCAAGAGGAATAATGTAAGCCTTTTCTTCTTCACTTCTCTCCCCCTCTCTCATCTGCCTGTGCAGAATCACAAACTCACACGTGCTTGTGCACGCTTTATGTCATCAAATAACTGCTCATACTAACTGTATTTTTTATAACTTCACATTTTTTTAACATACTTTATCTTTCATTTTTTCCTACTTTTAATGTATGCAGAAGCAAGATCAGCTATTGGTTAAAGCTAAACAAGAAAAGGAGGTTTGTTACATGTCTTATATTACTCATATTTATAGATGTGCATATATTTGGACACTCATAATGCTCTTTCTTATGGGATGGCAATATATACTTGATTCTTTAACCCATTGAAAATTGTATTGATGTCTCTTATCGCTTTATACAATTGCACATGCCTTGTATTATTTCTTCTTATATCCTTCTACTACTTTCATCTGACAACAATGCCCTTTCTGAAATTTTGCATGATGTTATGATTGTTTTAGGAACCATTCATTTTTTTTTTCTTTTTCTGTTCCTTTCGTCATGTTTTTTGTTAAAGAAGAAGTGATGTGTTTTTCGTTATTTTGTGATAGAAAATCAAGCTATTTCAAATCCCAATAAATTTTTAAATTTGAAGATGATAAACATGCAAGTTTATTGATGATGATATCCTTACAAACTTAATTCCTTCTTCCATTCTGAAATCCTGTCTTTGCTGTATGCCCCTTCCCTTTCATATTTTTAAAGTGTCTCTTCTATTATAATGTCTCCTCGCACTAATGTTGCACCAGGGATGCATGTTCCTTTTCAGGGCAGTGCCCATCTTACCTAGAAAATGAAAATTACATGGTCTCTATTTAGAAAAATGAATTGCCCCCTTCCTCTAATACTCTTCAGCCTTCATGATATTTATACTATTCTTTTTATATATAATATTCACTTTTATATTTGTGGTCAAAATATATAATTGCAAGTAAGTGGTGAACAAAATTATAAATAGTACTTATTAATGTGGTAAATAGAAATATTAACTAATTTCAATATTTTATATTTATATGCTTCAAATGTTAAGCCAAATTTTTCATGACTATCATTTTTAATTCTTTAATTTTCCAAATTTGTCATTATTGTCTTTTTCATAAAACTTAGAATGCTGTAAACTAAAATTTGTATCAGAAAATTCTCGTATTTAGATATTTTTTCTGGTTAAACAACAGTTGGGCTAATGTTGATTTTTGTTAGGAGTGCACAGATTTCAACTCTATAATTTGTCAAAAGTAGTTGGCTTAGGTGTTCGATTATTAAAACTTCTGTAACAGGTTTTCTTGTGGCAAAATTGTCTCATTTTATTCTTTCTTCCAGTCTTTGGTAAAAGATGCTCGCTTTGAACAAATATGGAAAAGCAGGAAGGGAAACAAAGGGACAGGGACAGCACATGATAAAGCATTACAAGAAATATGCAACTTCTATGACATTGTTCGTGTTGACAATGAAGAGAAAAACAAGGAAGTGCAACAGCAGTAAGTATTTCCATCAGAATGTTGTTACTTGTGACAAGCAAAATATTTGCCAGAAAAGTATGATGGACAACATTTTGACCTATGATGGAAGCATGTCAGCTACAATAAAATTATCATATTTACCATGGTAGATGAGTTGAGAATAGGAATGCCCATGTCTGACTTCGGAATAGTAAGATTCATGACCAATAATATCTAAGAAGAATTTAACATAAAGAAACATATAAAAATCAATACACACACTAGTTAAATAGCTAAATAAGTGACATATAAGCTTTAGAATAATTTTTATTTAGTTTCTAAAATATCTTGATTAGAAAAGATCTTGTTTAAATTTGAACGTAAAACCTGATTATAATGAAATCTAGATTTTACTTGTTCTTTCTCTATATATTGATTAAGTGAAGCTAACATGGATTTTGATCCTTCAAGGGAGTGACAATGTTAGGAGTCCCACATTAAGTAGGATGAGCTATTTGATGTAGTATTTAGGCCGTGAGACTCACCCACCTAATGGATTAGTATTTTAGATGGAACTCTCCCCTTGTACTTCAGTCCAAACATAACATAAACATGTAATGGTCTTTGCTTGGATGTTGTCTTATTGAATTTTTGTCATGCCATGTCATACTGCTTGGCAGCCATTTAACAAAACAAAACTGTTTCATAAAAAACGTTTAATGTGATTACTGCAGAGAATACTCATTGGAGGATCAAAGACTTCTGTCTAGTTATCTTCCTCTACTGAGAGAATTTATTCCTAATGCGGCTGAAGAGGTTGAAACCGATTTGATTGCTCATTTGGTTGGTCATTCCAAAGAAGGTGGTTTATTTAATTGCTAAATACACAATTAAAATGTTATTGATTCTGCTACTTTTTGCCCAATGCCCACTGATTTTCTTTTAAATAACCGACAGACGAGTGAATTCAAACACATTTTTCTTATTTTTGTTGATGGTAGAAAAAAATATATTTGAGTTATCTTTTGACATTTTATCGTTGTCTACACTTCAGGTAATTGCTTTGTATGCAGTATTTGCTGACCTTTTTTCTTGTTTCAATGGTTTCAATTTTATTGGTCTGTGGACTCCAGAGAATTATGTGTATGACCTATACACTATGACGGATGAAATGGACATAAACACAGACGATACTTTAGCTTCTTATCCACTGTGAGTATGTTGTCTTTACGTTCAAATAGGTTTCCTTTTGTCTTGCTTATTGACACTGTTATTCATCTCAGTGTTCAAGTTGAGGAAGAGGAGGACTATTATGATGGTCCAGATGATTCAGATTATGAATCAGATGACTCAAATGGTATTCGCTAGTCTACCTTTTCACATAATTAACCCTTCAAAGCAAAATCACAAACTGCTAAATAATTCATTACTTTTGTTGGTTATAGCTGAAAACAATCCATTGAATGATTATCCGGATGAGATTTCTGAAGAGGATGAAGAAGAGGTTGAAGATTCTGAGAGTGAATCAGAAGGTGAAAATGGCGATGCTAGTAACGAATCATCAAACGAGGATACAGAACATCACGGTTTTTCCAAAGATTATGCTGATCCATATGATGAGGATTTTGATGAGTATGAAGGTGTTTGTAATTATGATGAGGATGGTGGTGATGAAGATTGGAGGTGGTCGTACCGATGAAGTTCACTTAGTTGACTTAGTTTTATTTTGCTGAAGGAACAAACTTGATTTTAATGTCATATCTATGAGGTGGGGTAAAAATGTTGAACAAAATCAAATGTGCAGCTGCCGTCGAACTAGCCAGGTTTTTTTGGCTATTAGGGATTTTATAGGCATTTTTTGCCGTTATATACCTAATAGTTTTTTTTTTAATTGAAATTTGAGCTAGAAGGCTTACAAAAATGACATTTACATTTTGGTCTCATTATGTTTTACATCATATTGCCGCTGTTTTTAAATTATTATTCTTTGGTAAAGGAGTTTTGTCATCACTATATCTTAGATACCTTCTACATTTCATAGAAACGGTTAATTTTTGAAGTCTCCAATTTTAGTTTTTAACAGAGCTGCACATGTAAAATAAGTAGGACAAAAAGTCCACAACAAAATGCTCAGGAAGGCAAAACAGTTCTATTTTTATTTTGAAAATACAAAAAAATAAAGCCCACCGAATTTTATATTTCATATTTTGGAAGACTAAAATATAATAATGGTGATTTAATAACTGCAAAAAATATTTATGTAATTTTTTCTAAAATCAATTTTTTAATTCTTATGGATAACTCCTACAAAATGAGTTATATCACATTAAATCTTTTAAATAATTCTTCTTTTATCAGTATCTCTTGATAAATTTAACCCAAGAGACACATAATTTATAACAATAAAGAAGGTATTTTCTTTTTGTTTACACATTCTAATTTTCAGTTTTACCCTGTGTAACTTCCTACTTTATTCAGGCTTTTGAAGTTTCTTTGAGATTTGGTTTTCATTTTTTTTTTTTTTCTAAATTTTAACTGTTAATTACAATCAATTACTTTGCTATTTTATTTCACTTCCAATCTTCTATTTATGTTGAAAACTTAATCACATGTATTAATATATACAAAATTTATTCTAAGCTGCATTAGCTCACATCACATTTCTATATTCTACAACTTTTTTTTCTGTCCAACAGTAAGTAGTCAGTGATAATTAGGGTTTTAACGTGATAGATAGAGTTTAACTAGCTTATGAGGGATAACTGAATCTTAACAAATTGATTAGGAAGCTTAGATAGTTTGACTCGATAGATATGAGTTATATTCTGTAACTTCATTTACTTTTCAAAATCAAGGGAAGGTTAGAATGCACCACCTTAACGAGGTGAACCATAAGATATAGCCATCTAATCACTCTAATTTTTAGAGTTTTTTTTATTGAAATATTGCAATTTTGTACATAAATTATGGAAATAATAGATTTAAAAAATATTACCAAAATTGGTAAGTTGGTTCATGAAATATAACTTAATATTTAACAAGTCCTCATTCTGAAAGACCATTTTATCTTCAACATAGAGAAACAAAGTTATCATTAATCAAACACAACTTTAATTGTGAAAAATCGAAAATAATAAAGTTATGTTTAGTGAACACACAATTTTGATTTTGTCTTAATTTAATCACTGGTTTGAATCTTTATATTAATCGTGAAAATTTATGTATGAGAGGTACGATCTCAATGCAAATAATATACGAAAATCATGCATGGATATGACCGTTTTTATGTATTGTTTTTTTAATGAAGTCATGTCACTCTATGACGTTTTCAGATTTTATTTTTTCTTGAAAAGTTTTTTATTTGCATAAATTGGAAAAATATTAGTGTAAAAAGGAAAGATCGGATAAAAAACAATATGAAAAAATTATTAAAATTTATTGAATAAATTATGCAATAATTTGATTGAATAATTTAACAATTAATTTGATAAATTATTTTATTTATTTTTAAATAATTATTTAATAAATTATTTATTATAATGTATTAATAGTGAGACAATAATGTGTAATAATTTGTGAAAAAGTAGATTAGTTTGACAAAAACGTGGAAAAATAGTTTTTATAAATTGTGTAATAATTATCTTGAATTATTTAAATTTTTGTAATAAATTGTTTGATTTATGTAGATATTCATTTAAAAAGTTATTTAATATTATGTATTAATAATGGAAAGCATGTTGTTAATATAAAAAATACAGTGAATTGTTTAACATATTGAAATAAAATTATGTAAAAATTTATTTAATAATTTGGTTGATTTATGTAACAATTTTTTTTATAAATGATTTATATTAGGCTTCACTATGAATTTTTTTTTTGTTATTCTTCTTTTAAGTTCAAAGAAACTTTTTATCTCTCCTATAATACCTTGTCTCTCCTCTTTTTTCAGAATACCTCTTCAACTCTATGAACTACGTTTTTTTTTTTTTTTTTTTTTTTTTTTTTTTTTTTCTTTTTTTTTTTTTTTTTTTTTTTTTTTTTTTTTTTTTTTTTTTTTTTTTTATTTTTTTTTTTTTTTTTTTTTTTTTTTTTTTTTTTTATATTTTTTTTTTCTTTTATAATACTTTTTTTTTTCTTTTTTTTCATAATTCCTTTTCTTCTTTTTTAACTACGTTTTTTTTTTTTTTTTCTGCTTTTGTTCTT
>Ga0099824_1008930_pt1 | contig 12557 bp, 8 predicted proteins | sample SiratrowhiteBW_FD_76837 | JGI IMG/M metagenome (GOLD analysis project Ga0099824, IMG submission 76837) | Root nodule microbial communities of legume samples collected from California, USA - Siratro white BW | ecosystem: Host-associated > Plants > Roots > Nodule | place: USA: California... | reverse complement strand
TGGTGACTCCAAGTTTTTGCAGCATAGGCCACAGCTTATCCTTCTGGTCATTCATGCAAGTGTTAATGATCTGCTTGATGGGCTCATAGCAGAACTGAACAAACCCACGCTTGCAGGTAGCAGTTCCAGTGTTCTTGCTGGTCCATTTCTTTGTTGCTGGATCAAAGAAGTTTTCACCCCAGAGCCTCTCCATCATCTTCCCTTCATCAACTCCGAACTTTGAGGCATACATCTTGGCAAAGTTAGTCAGGGTAAAAGCCCACCCATGTAACCCTGCAGAGAAAGCAACAGTTCCTTTCTCTGGGTAGACCTGAACATCACCAAGAAGTGGATCTTCATATGTAGCCATGATCACATTAGCATTCTCAATAACCCTCTGGAATGTTTGGTATGCCTCCTCTCCATCCACCTGGAGCTCAAGAAAGCACCTGTCCATCTTGTTGACAGTCAGAACAGGCCTAATCCTTTCTCCCAGAGCTTGACGAAGCACAGTCTCAGTTTGAACACAGACTCCTTCGACACAGTCCACCACGACTAGGGCTCCATCAGTAATACGAAGAGCAGCAGTAACCTCAGATGAAAAGTCCACGTGTCCAGGGGAGTCAATGAGATTAATGAGATACTCATTACCATTTCGTTCTCCCTTAAAATTCTTGAGGGACTCATCACTCATCTCATAGTAGAGTGAGATACCCGTAGACTTGATTGTGATACCACGCTCAGCTTCATCTGCACGGGTATCAGTCATTCGGACATCACCTGCCACTTCTTGAGCAATAATTCCAGCAGCGGCAACAAGAGAATCGGTGAGAGTTGATTTTCCTGCAATTAAAAAGCAAAAACAATTATATAGTCAGTAAACAAGCAAAGTATCATGATTACATAATATGGTGAAAAGTAATAAAATTAATAACTATAGTATTTTTATAATAATAATAATAATAATAACAATATTATTTATATTGTGATAATATTAATAAAAAAACTAACAATAGTATTCTAATAATAATAATAACCATCTTGATAATAATAGTAATAGTTTATAATAATAATAATAATATTATACAATATGGTGAAAAGAAGCAAAACAGTAATATAAAAAACATCATTATAGAAAAAAAAAATAAGTGTCTTTTATACAAGGAAATTCTTAAAAGCCACAATTCAAGATAATACTCAAACATCAAAGAAAATTAAATAATTTTCTTTAAAAAAAAACGTTGGGAACAAAATTACAATCAGACAAGTGCATAAAAGAGGAGAAACAGAAATATAAAACATATGTGCTAGTCCATACCGTGGTCAACATGGGCAATGACAGACATATTACGGATATTGTGTTTGTAGTCCATAATGCGACGGAGCTCTTCAGCTGTGAACTTCACCTGCAGGCATAGAAAAATATTGATTCATATTACAAACATTCACAAACAACATAAATGATAAAAACATAAGTTACACCGTACAAGACTTACCATTTTGACTAGTCTTTGTTTTCCACCAAAAAATGAGTCAAAGCTGATACATTAAAACAACAAGGTTAGCTAAATAGCAAGCAGGCAACAAAGACAAAAAAATATTGTTTTTAAAAAAGAGAATAAAGATGATTGGAAATGGTTTGTTGCCATAACTCTGGTCAAAATTAAATTGCAAGAAAAAACAGTAAAAACAACATCACAAATTTAACATGACCACAACAGAAATCATTCGGTTTTCTAAATCAAGTATTTGCAAGAACATTCAGAAAAACTTTTTCAAATTAAAGTAGAACGAACATGGCTCATTTCAATTGTTCAAAACCCTAGGTTATTATTCCAGACACACAATTTGCATCCAACAAATGAGTACAAAACAACTACAACACACACGTTAAAGCTAAAAGATATTCACATCCCAAGACAGTGAGTGTGTGTTAAACCGAGATCCATATCTTACAAAGAAAATAAAACAAAAAAACAACAAAAGGCCAGCGTTCAGATTTAAATTATAGGCGTTCAAACAAGAAATATCAAACTGAATATGAATTATTCCGTAACAACTAATCGAACATCACGAATACAAATTCATAAATAACACGAAACATATGCATAGCAAACAAATCAACATAAACATACCAATTTACCAGCAATAACAAAGTAATAGATCCAAAATAGTGAAAGTGGAATAACAACGTTTGAGTAAAACATATAGATCTGAAGGAAAAACTGAAATAAGAAAAAGAAAAGATACCGATCTGTCCGGAAGCTGAGAAAAAACGAAGAGATTGAAGAAGAAAAATTGCAGGAAGACGAACCTGGAAGAGGGAGAGAGAGGCGGCGAAGAGAGTGGTGCTGCCTTCTCTAACGAAAGTATATAAAGCGGCGTGTGTGGTGAGACGGAGTGAGTCCTCAAGAGAATTTAAGGGTTTATTCCACCACTCAATGGAAACTCAATCCTCAACTATGGGCTTGGCCTTCATCTCTAACTACTTTTCGGCCCAATATAAACTTTTTCTTTTTTATTACAAAATTATTATTATCTTTTGAATAATAATAATAATAATGTACTAGTGAATCTCTCCTCCCCTTCTCTCCTTTCTTTTATTTACTTTTCCAATATCCGATGAATAAAAACAACGCGTTCGTTCATATATCTAAATTTTTATTTTATATGAAATAAGTATAATTAATTGTTTACGATCTCGAAAATATCTGAGCAGAGAAAATATATTTGGTTTCTAGTTATAATCTGACAAATTTCATATTTTATTTAAATTCGTGTAAAATTATACGATAAAATTATGATGAAACATTTAAAAAGAGCGTAACTTATGAGGTATATTTGGTTGTGTATTCACAGTTTTTAATATAAAAATGGTGTTTAAATTTTAAAACAGAACGAAATATCTTTATGTTTCTCTATAAAACTTCTAAAATATTAAATACGTTTCCCAAAAACTTTGTATTATTTTTTTCTCTAACAAAAATTACTTTTAGTTATAAACTTTGTAGGTTAAAAGGTTATTCACGTCCGCTTCCCATTTATTTTTTATTAATTTTAAAAAATGTTTGAGTTTTAGAAGAACAAAACAATACCAGAAATGTTTTAGAGACATATTTAATCTATTTAAAAATTTTCATATATAACACACATTTACCTGAAAAATGCATAAGTTAAATTTCACAGTTTTGTAATTTTGAAATAAAAGACAATTATTTTACAATTATATTGTAGATGAACAATATTTTATGATTTACAATATTTTGAATTTATAAATAGTTAAAATAAAATTATTTAAAAATTAGATGCAAACTAGGAGTATTCCTAGATTGGAATGAATCTAATTCTCAATAAAAGAAATAATTTGATGTAATCACATCGATTATGTCATCATATCACTTTCATTCAACATTTTAATATTACGCAATCAATTCAAAGTGGTTTATATTGGAATTAGGGTTAGTTATTCATTTAAATGAATCCAACTATTTTAAAAATACAATTAATTAAATTAGTTTACATTTATAGCTTAATAGAATTTCATCTGAATCAAATCAATCAAATTTGACTTAAATGATTTGAAAGTTAAATTTTTTATTCACAAATTTCATAAACATGAAAAAAAACGAATAGTATATTTTTTATATTTATTAATTATACGTATGAAGTTTGATGATATATATTTTTATAAATTTTGCTATTATTTTGTTTATTTAAGCTAATTATCACATAAAAATGTTGTTTATTTCTTTTTAATGATGGAATAATGTGTGAATTTGCAGAAATTTTAAATTTTTTGAAACAAAATTTTGTATATTCCATATAATTGAATTCGAATCATCAAAACGAACCTACTTATTATCGATTGAGTTAGTTTGATTCAGAATTTTGTTTTTAATTTGAATTATTCCAACCAATGTTCATACTCTATTTTCTCCCAAAAATTTGATCAAAAACACATGTGAACTTTTTATTGGAAGAGATTTCGATTTTAAATCATTAAATATTGCATTTATATGTTATTAAACAATTAATGGTATATTTTAATATATATATATATAGATATATATATATATATATAAATTATATAAGTTGATAATCATATTCATACATCTTAACTCAGTTAGTACAAAAATTATCTTTTATTTATTTATTTTCATAAATAAAAGTGAGATAGAAGGAAATTGATTCCGTGAGGATTGCATTTCAAATCAGAGTAATATATACAAGATATGAGCCCAAAGATAGGCTACAAATTAGCTAACTAATGGCTGAAATTATGTAACTAATGGCTGAAATTATGTAACTAATGGCTGAAATTATGGTAACAAATATTAACTGACTAAATAAAGATATATGCAAAATATATTCTAACACACCCCCTCAGTCGAAGCGGGAGGCTCTCGTATGTTTAGACTGTCCCTGAAATCATTAAATAGAACACGCGGAAGCCCTTTTGTAAATATATCAGCAATCTGGTAACGGGACGGCACATGAAGCACACGGACTTCGCCACGAGCCACTTTCTCACGAACGAAGTGAATATCCAGCTCAATGTGTTTGGTGCGTTGATGTTGAATAGGATTGTCGGATATGTATATCGCACTCACATTGTCACAGTAAACTAGAGTAGCCTTTTGAATGGGACAATGCAACTCTAGAAGCAGGTTTCTGATCCAGCAAGAATCAGAAACAACATTAGCCACACCCCTGTATTCCACCTCTGCACTGCTGCGGGAGAGAGTAGGCTGGCGTTTGGAAGACCAAGATACCAGATTATCCCCAAGGAAAACACAATACCCAGAAGTGGAACGATGGGTGTCAGGACATGTTTGAGAGAATACCTGCATCCGCCGTCATGTGAGATGTCACGCCGGTATCCATGTAGTAGTTTCCATCAGGTTTTGAGAGAAAGATAGAGCATGCATAGCGGCTTCAATATCAGTTGGCGTGTAACTAGCAGTGGATGGAGCAGTGGATGGAGTCATAACATTAAAGGCTTGCGGTTTGTGCCCAAGCACACCAGGCCCAGCAGATGGTCATTGGGCCGTGTAATTGGGTCGTGGCTGCCAAGAATAGGCAGGGAAAGGACACGGTGGAATGGTCCACCCCCGCAATTTGGCTGCCACTGTGGCCATTGAGACTAAGCTTGAGGACGTGGCTGCTGACTAAACTGACCACTATTGGCCCCACCTTGCTGAGCGGACCCTTTTCCTTTCCCCCTATTCTTGTTGTTGTTGCGCCCTTTGTTGTTGCTGTTGTTGCGTTTGGGAGCAGAGGAGGAGTCATTGGAGTCATTGCTAGTTGCGGCAACCATGGCTGTGCCACCGCGGGTCCCTGATTCACGTGCGACACGTGCTTTGATGGTGTGTTCTGCCATTTTCAACTGTGATCGACAGCTTTCGAACGAAGGTAAGGGCTCTTGATTTTGGATGAAATCAACCGTACCACTGTACGCCTCTGGCAAGGAACCTGTGAGACGTAACACGAGCCGCCCATTTGACACGGGGGCATCAACATCCGCAAGCTGGTCTGCCAGAGATTGAAGGTAATTGCAGTAGGTGTCGATGGTATGGTGTTCCTCGAAAATGGCACCGGTAAAGTCTTCTTCGAGGAGGGTTGCTCGCGAAGCCTTATTGTCCTGAAATAAAGCTTCGAGTCGTTTCCATGCTCCCTCGGCTATGTCATCACGTCGTAGGATAGCAAGGAGAAGGTCAGAGGAAATGGTGCCATATATCCACTGGAGAATCGCAGCGTCAAGACGTTTCCATATGGTAGGATCAGCTGTTTTTGCATCAATGTATGCTGCTCTGGCAGGTTCCTCTGTAGGTGGGACAATATGATCGTAGAGATCGTGAACCCTAGTAAGGTTGTTAAACAAGGCAGCCCATGAGTGATACAGAGCTTGCTCATTATCTAATGTGACAGGAATAAGAGATTTCACATTGGTGATAGTGAGGGCAGGGTGAAATTTGACGCTTTCTGCCATGTTTGAGAGTGAGAAGAAGAATGGGGGAAGAAGAAGAAGATGAACGGCTAGGGTTCAAGAGATAGGATTGAACCTGTCTGATACCATGAAGGAAATTGATTTCGTGAGATTGCATTTCAAATCAGAGTAATATATACAAGATATGAGCCCAAAGATAGGCTACAAATTAGCTAACTAATGGCTGAAATTATGTAACTAATGGCTGAAATTATGGTAACAAATATTAACTGACTAAATAAAGATATATGCAAAATATATTCTAACAGAGATATGTGATAATTGTATTATAAATAAAAATATAAATATAAACATGAGTAGTAGTATAAAATATATAATATGTACAAATTCGGCTAATATTAAATCAGTATTTAGAATCAAATCTGAATTCCGATTCAACCTAATAAAGAAATTAATTTTTTTAACCTTTTATTCTTTTTGGGTTGTGGTTTATTTGATTTTCAATGGTTTGGATCCATTTCTGAGTTATTATTTAATTAGGTCCGTACAGTAATTGTACTATATGGCCAATCGATAATTCTTGACCGACCGAAAAGTTGTTCTGATTGATTGATTTATAGTAAGCACGTGTGTGGCTGCTTTATAAACACGTGTGTGGCGTGCAAGAGAGGAATATCCAGGTAAGGGCAAAAGCATAACTGAAATCGATTTCTGTTGTTAATATTACGCCTAAATACAGGCTCAGTCACCTTAAGCAAGGTATTTCTAAACTCTGATTGATATCTCTACACACTCTAACCCTAAATTGACTTAAGCGTCGGAGTGCATGCAGGACCCCCTGGGACGGTGGGATTCGGAGCACTCAGTGCACTAAGGAACAACTTCGGGAAGCAGTCAAGGAGTCATCACAAGAAGACATTGTTGTTGCTAAAGCCAACCGGTCTTGTGCAATAACAGTGATAATCCTAGTTCAAAATAATAAAATATCATTGGTAATTTTAATCTCTAATAATCAATTAGCATTAATATAAGATGAAATTATATAGGTTTTCTATATCACTTTAATCTTCAATATCTAAGACACAAGTTATGTTATCATGCGAAAAGAAAATGTATAATTTAGATAGTTTCTCATTTTCTATTGTTTTTTTATTTAATATAATTGTGTAAGGTTTATTTTGAAAGTAAATTCATTGTCATAAACATTAGAAGAAGTGAAAAATTTTATAAATTTAGACCGTTAGTCTTAATCATTTAATATAATTTTGATAAGATAAACATGTGAAGAATGTATTACCATCCCACAACGTCTATCAAAAGACAGTTCTTTTAATTAAAATGAATAACAACAAATATAATTTTTTTTAATATTTAAATTTTAAAAAAAGTAATAACAATAAATAAGCAAAACAGAAACACTTAAAATAAAAATAACAAATATAAATAAAACAAAAATGAGATTTTTAAATTAAAGGATTGATCTTCTTCTTACGAATCTTTATCCATATTGAATAAAAAATCCGAGTATATGTAGTTTTGAAAGACAGAGGAGTTATTTTGGAAAATATATTTTTTTATTTTAAAATTATATATTTTTTGTATTTTTTTTAAATTTTAATTTTGTAAAAAAAAAATAAATTAAATATATATATATATATATATATATATATATATATATAATTCTATAAGAATATTATTAAAAAATGTAAATATTATTTTAGAAAAAAGTTATTTAATTACTTTGAATTAAAAAGAAGTTATTTAATTACTTATTTAATTAAATAAATACATTATTTCTTATTTATTAAAAGGTAAAATTTTTCAATTAAAAATTATATTAAATGAAATTATTAAATAGTGTATCCTTTTATATCATAAAGTCACAAATACATATGTATAATTTTTTTCTAATAATAAAAGATAAAAAATATAATTTAAAAATTAAATATTATTATTAGAATAAAAATATTTGTAAAATTTATATTGAAATAATAAAAAAGTAGAAGTGATTAAAACATATGAGTAACATAATGTGTAAAAGAAAAAAAAAATGGCTACAAGAATATTCCCTTTGATTAATAGCTACAGACTAGCCAAATAAATGTAAATAAATGTGTCGGCATATCTTTTCACTGTCCACATTTTTTCCGCTCAATGTAATATGTTTTAAACTTGTCTTATTATATTTAAACAATATTGATATTGATTTTAATTTTTTAAATTAAAAAAACTGAGTGAATATTTATTAGTTAAACATATTGACAAAAACATCATTCAGCACTGTTACTTCACATTAATGCCTTGTTTAAGCATTAGTTATTTTAAATATATATAATTTAATATTTAAATATTTAATTATTAACTATTAGCTCTTTTCATTCTTTTCGAATGCATAAAAAATTAAACTCTATGCAATTTAGCATGAAAATATTGATATAGTAGTATTCCATTTCAATGTGTAAAAGTTTGAATATAAAATAAAATTTTTAAAACATGCAAAAGTCATATACAAATGTTATACATTATAATCATAGCGCAATTTAACACTTATAATAAATTAATATTGCAAATTAGATAAAAAAAAAAAATGGAGAGAGAAACGAGTTGTTTAAAAACCATGGAACCGGTGTAAACCATGGACCTAAAAGTGGTGAAAATGTAATGGGAAGTAAGAATAAGTTAATGTAAGCCTCATTTACAGGTTGAACAAAAACAAATGCAAGGAACACTCTAAAGGTCAAATTCAGATAGAGTCTATAGTTACTTTTGTATTGTCTCCATTTATTACACCACACCAGTGAAATAAAAGATGTTGTCCTTAATTTATCAAAAATACAAAATAAATCATTTTAAAGTTTATTAATATGTGTTAAGGAGAAAATATTCCAGTTCATTGTTTTTGAGTTTTAATGTAAATGATACAAACTTCAAAAGAAAAAAGGTATAAATCGCTTTAAGAAAGCATACTTTAAACTTACATAATCAAACAATGTACGTAGCCCTTCCTTGTTTTTTTTCTTTCTTTTTTTTTTTACCATTTTTTTCGATGTTTTTTCTTTCTTTTCCAAAACTACTTTCACTCCCTTCTCTCTCTTACACCTTTCACTCGGTTCATGTTTTTTCCCTCTTTGGTTAAAATATCTGTTCATCAGAGAACACACATGGTGTGGCGGTTCACAGAAGACAAAAGAGGAGAGAACCCGGTTTAAGTCTTCCACCCTAAACATTCTTGACTTATACACACATCCTTTATTTGATGACTACAACCTGTACTCGAATGATAACCATATATAAATACAATAATAGTCTATGGACGTGTTCAGATAAACCTTTTTTTGCAAACTACAACATTCATCAGTTGACTGAAATTCTCAAATATTGAGTAAAATACCCTTATGATTTGTTTGAGATGCAAGATTGAATTGCACCCAATTTGATTTGCATATGGGGTTAAATGTGTGGATGAATAAAAAAGCTACAAGGAATCAATAACAAAATGATATCCCACTAGGAGAGTAAGCTACATGGAGCCATTGTCCCTGACTCCCAAGGAAGCTTTTAACTTGTTGGCAAGATGTGGCAGAGTCTTGATACTTTCCTGGATTGACTGGTCAGCACAGGAAACCAAATCATGCATAGCCTCAGTACGCTGGAGCTTAGCTGCCTCATACTTATCTTGACACACCATCAGAGATCTATTCAACCTTTCCTGCACCATGTTGAAAGGAAGGTATTATATCTCAAAATGCTTTCAGGAAATAAAACATACTGTGGATGTAAGATACTGAATTCATGAAAACAATTTGGAGCAACGACAAGCAGAGCAGATAACCTAATGGGGTGTGTGGATAACACCCCAGAATCCATTCTACCACACAAAAATCACAGTAATACTACGAAAACGTAGAAGCAAATTTTTTTTGCACTACCTTTACCATGAAAGAACAATCGATTATTTCTCATCATGCAGATATTCAATAACACTATAAGCTGCTTGAGATCACAACTAGTTAACCATAAGCCTACATGTTGATGCAATCTACAAATTTGAAATCAGGATAAGGATCAGAACATAGTCCTTATAAATAAAAAATGTGTAAATGCCACCGGCAGGTAGTAAAAACGATGATGAGGGCATTAACAACTGTAAGTCTTAGTTTTCCAATGCATAAGGCCCAAGATCTTGAGGCTATCATTCTCCATTTTCAACAATTTCATAAGACGTTCCTTAGCAATTTTATACATATTAAGGAAGTTTAAATAAGAAATGACAGATAATAAAACAGAGAGAGAAAGACAGAGAGTAAGATAACAAAATTACGGGGTAGTTTACCTGAAACTTTCCCATCTCAGTATCAAATATCTGTTGAGCATTAGTAAGAGGAATGTTGCAATTTTCAACACAATTGCTTATCTCTTCCTGCCTTTTGCTTCTATCAAAGCACTCGTGTGCACATTTAAAATAGGCTTTCTGCAACAATTCAACCAAACAATGAACTACATGGAATTGAAAGTAAGCTTTATCACAGAAACCAATTACCACATACACCAATTGTCTGCAAAACTATATCAATCTGGTAGAAAGAAAAATATAGGACTCAAGGTAAAAAAAAGTCAAATCCTTTGATACCAAGAAATTTAAAATCCATGTCAATTAAAATTTTGCATTCATGACTTATTAGACTGGAAGAATATCATGGCATAATAATTTCATCTAAAACCAGAAATGAAGATACAATGTGAAACAAAAACCAGCTAGTTATACAATTTGTGTTATCAAGACATATAACCATTTTCAAAACTTCTAATGAAATACTCATTACTGGCATCAAATAGTAAAAACAAATACTGAATTACTTGTTACAGAAAAGGACCAGAAAGAACCTGAAGCGTAAAATTGACATGGTCTTGCACAGGGGCAAGATTAGTTTGAGCAGCGACATTTACTTCTTCAAGTTTCTGCCTCATTCTCTGAGAAGCAATTTGCTCTTCCTGTGCTGCATAGTGATCCATCTGATATTCAGAGTCAACAATGAGGTCAGCACCCTTAGCTTGGTGATAACAAACTACAAAATTTTGTTTGATTTGCTTCTTAAAAAGGATATCAACCATAGGTAAACAGAAATTCCCAAAGCTATGCTTCGTAATATGTAATGTAGAGTTATGCCATACACCACAGATTTGTGCAAAGTAAAGATATGCTCATATAAACTTCTCTATAAGCTCTTCTAGAATAAGAAAATAAAATTAAAAACAAAATAAACTTTTTTTCTTCTTATTTTCTCTGTAAGTTTATTTCGTTTTCTTCTTATTCTCTCCGAATAAACAATATTTAAGACCTAAAAATATAGTTACGCAAATCTCAAATGTGCCCATAACCTTTCTTCTCAGAGTATTCACTTTTTTTCAATCACCTAGTCAGTAACAGTACGTAATTATAAAAATCAAAATCACCAAGCATGAATTGCGATAACAAGGTCTCACTTTCAGCAAACACGGTTTCGGTAAAGGAACGTATAAGGAAGAAAAAACGAGGGTATAAAAAAATTAGGAGCAAAGAAGAAATCAACGAATCCAGTATCAGAGACCACGGATAGAATTGAAGCTCTTGCAATCACGAAAAAGAAAAAAAAAATTGAATTTGAATTTGAAAAAAAAAAGAACTCGTTTTAGCGTAATGAAGAGAATAGAAAAACAAAGCCGGGAGCCATGATAATCACCTGAAGGCGTTGGTTGTTGCAAATGCTTCAAATGAATTTCTTCTAAATCAATCTATGGTGACTGTTGGAACCCTGTTTTACAATTCCCTTTGAAAGGGTTTATGCGTTTTTAGGGTTTATGGCTCTTTTAGTGTTTTTCCTCAGGATCGAATACCCTTAATTTTACAAAAAATATAATTTACTTTTTAATTAAAATAAACTTATATTAATACAAATAATTTTACCATTTTCCAAATATATTATTTTATGTATTTTTTAAATTTATTATACAATTAAATTATCTATAAATTTTTAATTTTCTTTTCACCTTTTACTTTTTTTTTTCACTTTAATTTAAACAATCCGAATTAAAGAAATTACTTCACTGAAGATGTAAAATCTAGTATTTTTTTTTTCAAAATACAACATGGGATTTCTTATAATTTTAAAAATTGATTGAAATCATTTTTGTCGCACTTGTTTGGTGGAGTAAAATTAATGAAAGGTATCACGTTATAGTATATAAATAAAGTGAATTTGTTTAACCATCCATTGAATTACACTTTTATATTATTATAATTCATTTTAAAAAATCTATATTGTGATCATTTTGATATATATATATATATATAAGGGTCCACCATATAATTTTAAATTAATATAAACTTTTAGATATATATTTTTTGTAATAAAATATTTAATCTAAGTTTGACTTATAAATATATTTAATGGTGTAACATTTGGTCTAACTTATTAGAATGTAATTTGTTATATGAGAATAAATAAGAGATTATAAACATCTAATTATATATTAATTAAAACTCAACTCTTTAAATTAAATATAAAAACATGAATATATATATATATATATATATATATATATATATATATATATATATATATATATATATATTTATCTTTTTTTATTTTTC
>Ga0099824_1008929_pt1 | contig 12557 bp, 6 predicted proteins | sample SiratrowhiteBW_FD_76837 | JGI IMG/M metagenome (GOLD analysis project Ga0099824, IMG submission 76837) | Root nodule microbial communities of legume samples collected from California, USA - Siratro white BW | ecosystem: Host-associated > Plants > Roots > Nodule | place: USA: California... | reverse complement strand
TAATTTAATTAATTTAAATTAAATTAATTAATAAAAAAGGTTATATTAATATTTAAAAAAATAAAAAAATTTAATAAAAAAAAATTTTAAAAAAAAAATTTAAAATATTAAAATTTATTTTTTTTTTTTTTTTTTTTTTATGTTTTTCACTCTTCGCTTCATAAATATTTTCTTTTTACTTTTTCCCTTCACGTGTTAGGTTCTGACTTTCATGGAACAACTTGCCTTCCATCATTCATAATTTCTCATAACACTCATGCTTCAAGTTAAATATATGCCACATTCACAATTAATTTCAAATAATACAGATTTAATAATAATAAAAACTTTCTGACGAGGGCCAAATTTTCTTACAACATTCGGGTCAGAATGACTAGTTAAACTAATTGGCTGAGCTTTAAAGAGGAATACGAATTGAGAATGTACAGTTTATTAAGTGAAAATTTTTTTTATGGACATGCTGCATGAAATAAGGGTTTGTGCACTTCGAAATAGATTTTATCACGTGCTTTTGTTGGACAGAAAACTCAAACTTTAAACGTTAAATATTTGTGGTTTCAATCCGTTGTGAATTATAATGTAATTGAAATTATTATTTTGATTTTGGAGAAATTCAAATTTAATTTTAGATTGAAGAGAGAGTTCAGAGGTGTTAGAATTAAACAATAATTTACACTTGCATGGCAGGACCAACCTCCATCTCTAGGGGTCCAAATTTCTATAATAAATATGTATAGGTATAAAACATTTTTAAATAATTTAAAATATTTAGATAGAAGAAAAATTAAATAAGTTATTGAAAGATCTAAAATTACAAATCTCAATTCTTAGTTTCGCATACAAATTGATAACTGTGTAAAAAAAGTATAAGTTTTAAATTATTATCTGTGTTGTAAAAAATAGAGCTTATTACTGACTAAAAAATATGTTTTCTTTAAATTTTGTCGCAACAATAGTCATATATTAAAAGCAAATATTAATGATTATTTTTGTGTAAGATATATAGTTTGTTTCTCCAAAGTATACCCGATACCTTATTTAAATTTATGCACTTAAAGTTAGAAACATATTCAAGTCTTATAAACAAAATAACCATGAAATAAAAGCTAGAAAAAAAAGACATATAAGGAATTAAAAAAATGATAATTTGTTTCTCAAACTTCAAATAATGAATCTCTTCTATAACACGAATCTGATTTACAACAAGATTAATAAATAATATGCAATCATTAAATCAATATAAAAGAAAGGTAACAAAGTTTTGAAGAAAGTAATTATTTATAGATTCTAAAATAGAAAAAACATAAGGTAATAGGAAAAAATACAATGAAATAAAATACTATTAAAAAATAATTTTCAAACATGTTATGAATAATATAATTATTTTTACAACAAAGACTTATTTATTTCAAATAGTAAAGATTATCATAATCTTCATAATAATAAATTTTAAAAAGAAAATAAAATATTTTAATGAAAAAATATTAATTAAGTATTATTATGTAGATATTAAGAGAAATGTCATCATCTTAATTTAAAATAGAAATAATAGTTCCGTCTCTGACACTTGTGTATTATTGGAAGGAGTCATATCCCCACTCCACTAGATAAATGGGGACTTAATTTTTGGGAAAATGTAGTTAAGAAAATAAAAATAATAATCTTAAAAAATATATTTTTTAAAAAAGAAATAAAAAAAAACATTTTCAGTTTCAAATTTCCTAAATTAAAAGTTTTTCTTGCAGCAATATCACTTAAGTTAAAACAAAAAGTCGTGTAACATTCATAAACTAACATGAGGAAGATAAACAACCTTTCAAATTCACTGTTCCCTTACGTGTCTGGTCCAATCCCAAATTAAATAGAAGATTATCCACTGCTGGTATGACCATATATTTATTATTTGAAAAACTTATAATAATAATATTATTGTTATGTTAATTAAAAGTTTATATTAAAAGAGAGAGAAATAATAATATAAAAATATTAAAACAATAAATAAAGAGAAAATGTAATAAAATAGAAAATTATTATTTTTTAATTCATGCATTTTAAATTAGAGAAAAATAGAGAAATAATATAGTGGAAGTGGGGCATAATGAAAATGAACATATAGTGCGGCCCGCAAGAAGAGTGTGAACAGCAATGTCCACGTTGGTGGGGCGCGCCTCTCGCATGTGGCTGAAGAAGATCCTTTTGGTGCCATGTCGCCATTTTTATTTCTTTTTGCTAACATTTTTTATTATTAATTATAATTTCTATTACTTTTATTCAAGTAAATTTCTTATTTAATTTTAATGAAGGATCTTTCCAGAATTGATTCTTAGGACTGGATATCATGCTTTTCACGAGAATTCGAAATTATTGATAAAACTATAACAACCACTCTTATTAATTTTTTCATATGTTAAATAATAAAGCAATTTTTTTCTTAAATGTAATTTGATATAAATCCAACAAGAAAACTTGATTGGAGGAAGAAATCAACTGTTGATACGACACTACGAAAGAAAGGGAAATTAGTAGGAGGAATTGATGTATACATATACATTTAGTTAAATTTAAAGAATAAAAAAGATATCAACCAATTAGAAATTATATTAAATAATATTTTAAAGTGATTATTATGAACTCTGTATGATAATTTAAAATCGAATACTAATGTAAATACATTCCACATACATTCAGCAGAAAAATGCATTTAAATGAATTTGATTTTAACATTATAATTACAATTTATAAATAATTAAAGAGTGCACACAGACAAATCAGTAACCAATCCATCCACTAATATACTCGATTAAAATTTAATCAATTATTTTTATGTGAAGGAAAAATGATAGTTTTAATTTGAACTCTTTTAACCTCCTTAAATTTGTCAAAAAAAAAAAACGTGGGACAAGCCATGAAACCCTGCTGAAATTTAATTTAAAGTTCACATATATAAGTGTTCTACCTTAAAAAAGGAGCTATATTAAAACCTCCAATGTGAAGCACACATTTATCTCATCAAGACTATTGTTGACCGAGTCCAATATGATAGGAATTTTATTCAAGACAGTGGTTGGAGAAATGCACTTCAAATATTGAAAATTCATATCCTTTCTTCGTTATTTGAATTTAAGTCTTGATCTCTCTTGTATTACGATTTTGAGTGAGAAATATATTTATTAAAGTTGGTAGAGGTAATTTTCGTTGACCTCAATTACTAATTAATGGATATGACTATCATTGACCAAATTTTTTTGTTCACTGAGAAGTCACCAGTAAGATAGAGAAGCATTGAGAATGGACAGGGTCCCAAGGAACCTACTACATTGAATAAAGGGAGCAATCAGAAATGTAGATCATGAAAATGTCTTATAGTAAGTGACTGAATAATGAACTAGTGTTAGCATCGTGTATTATTGCAAACATTTTGGGCAAATTCTTAACCTATGCGTATAGTCTTACCTCAAATCTTAGTGTATATATAAGATTGAACATTTGTAACATGAAATTCGTAAAATTAATTTGTGGGTTGTTTAATATTAATTAAAAGGTTAGAAAAAGAAGGTAGTTTAAAAGAATTCTCACTTAAAATAAGTAATATTTTCTAAAAAAAATAGTTATTTGTTATTCGCCAGAGCAACTCGAAACCTTCCGTAGGCATCTATGCATGATTTCCTATCTAATGAAGAAGAAATAAAGCATGTTTTGGAATTTTACTAATAATGATTCATTGATTTGGGGTGTTCCAATGTTGGGTGTAACAAAATTGGAAGGATTTTTGTTTCACGTCTTTAGTTTTGTTGTCCATGTAACACTGCTTTCATGAGTTGTTTATGTTGGAGTTAAAAATATAAGCAATTGCATCAATCAGTTCGTTCTACCTCAATGAAAGACCGTATTTGTTGTTGTTTGCTTGGAAAGAATTATATGGGGTACCCTATTCCCAGCCTTGTCCATGAATTTGGACAACATTATTAATTCCTCAATGCACTAATTCACATTATTAATTTCTAGATTGCCAGAGTGAAATTAAGGGGTGGGGACTTTGAACTACTTTGTCTTTACTCTAGAGCATCCCATTCATCTTTGTTTAGGTCGCTTTCAAATTTGATTCCTTGCATTTATTTAATGGAGTTAATTTTTTATGAGAGAGTGAGGTTAATTTAAAACTATCACTTATGGTTCGTTTAGAAGCAAGCAAATATTCTACATGAAAAAAAAAAAGTCTTCAAAGCCTTCCTTCGATTACTTGGAATCCTTAAAAATTACCCGTACGTGTTCCTTTTTCTTCACATTTTAACATTTACCCCCACTTTTTTCACTATCAAATAATCTGTAAAATTATCTCATTTTTAACTTAGATATAAAACCTTAAATTGAAATATTAAATTTCCATGCATTCTAAATTTTAAAAATCCATAAAAACAGTACCATATAGATATTTTATATGTGAAGTGCTTAAATCTTTAAGCTATTTATAATACTTTATATTTTGTAGAAATGTTTTGTAAGACTTTAAAAAAATTATAAAAAAAATAAAAATTATTTCTTGTAAAGTTTATAAATACAGTTTCACAAAGTATAAAAAAAGATCTTAAAGAAAAGTATTGTTTTGAAAAACTTTATGGACGTCAGAATCTCGGGTTTTACTTTTTCAAACTTTCATTGTCGGAAGTTAGTGTAATAATTCTAGTATATTCATTAAAATTGTGGTATGCATTATTTTAAAAAGAGACAGAGAAACAATACTTAGCAAGTAAGTCAAATGTCATTGACTAAAAATGTCATATAAACTAAGTCTATAGCATAGTTTTCACGATCTTGCATAAAATTGGTCGGAGATGGAACTCATTTTCAAAATGTCAAATTTAGTTATCCATTTTCATTTAGTTGAGTGTACGAATTCGACCACGCTATACTATGTATAGAGCCCAACATCTCCTGTACTAATATCACTATAGGCCAACTTAATTAATGTAAACTTTTATCACGCTTACTGTTTCAAATCAACGTAATTAATGGTCAAGGGTTCTCCCCAATCTAAAATCAATCTTTTGAAATTTCGAAAGCAAACAATAGTTTAATATTTTAAACAATAAATGCTTTTGTACTTGCACAATAAAATTTATCATTTATCAATGAACAAAATTTAAACGTTAAGATTGTTTTATTAATATAATAACTTATATTAGTATAATTTAAACTATTAGCATAAACGGTATATATAACTTACATTAATATGGTTATATACTAACAAAGTTTAGCTGCATTTTTATGTATCAAGTTCGTTGATATTTATTGAAAATATGTGTTTCAGTCAGGTAAGAAAAAAAGATTGATACATATAATAACATCTTTTATTTTAATTTATAAGCTGTGTAAGATGTTTAAATACATTACATTAAATTATCCTATCGAAGTTAAAGAATAAAAGTAACATAGGTCTTCTTTCTTATCCGAATACTATGATCTTAAATTTGTTGACATGGTTAATTAATATAATTTATAACACCAATAATAAGTAACACTTTTTAGTTTCGTATGTAACAAGCATTATCACACCTTCGCCGCAAACTCAATTTGATGACATAATGCCCTAATGAACAATGTCTAGTTTGATGCTTGATATGATTAATGTCTTTAGCCTTTTCATGGTTTTGAATTAATCCACATATCGAAGCACATTTTACCGTGTAATGGATCATTATCATTTAAACTCTTTATTTCAAACTCTTTTCATCGTGAAAGAGTTGTAATCCAGCAAAAAACGCACGAGGGAAAGAGCATATAAAGTGTGAAAAAGACCCTCCCATCCCCCCATATTATCAAACCGCGTAACATGATACTTGATACAGTCTTCGCTTTTAGTTGCTAGTTAAGGTTATCTACATCATTACTTGTCGTTTGCCTTTCTTACAAGTCATCACAATGATAAACATAAAGGGGAAAATAAAATTATTTAAACAAAACAAAATAATGTAAACAAGGGGTAGAAGGAAACTGGGGCTATGCAAATCAGTGAGCGGATAACTCGTGGATCCGCAGTTACCAATTGACTACCTTACCAACCCAGTTAGGTTTGCTCTCTTTGCATCAAACAATTTCTATATAAGGACACAGAGAGATTAACTACCGTCACTTTAACCACTTTATTTACTTAAAAATCGATGATCTCGCTTTCACTAAAATTTACTACTTAACAAGAGCTAAAAGGCTGAAGCGATTCGAAAGAGGTTATTTACTTCTAACTTCATGACTTTGTTAAGTGCCGCCAATGAAATTGAATATCCAGAAATCATGTAGCTGGAAAACTAAAGGCGTTTTGCTAATGATACACATTTACGGGGTTTGTAAAACTTATAAACATCATTTTTGCTTCCGTTAATTAAGATAAATTGTGCCTCTTGTAGTGAAGAACCGTGGAGGACAACCCTCATCAGCTTTCATCCCTCCAGAGGTAGAAAGTCAGTCTTTTCATTAAATAAACAAAAAAAAAAATGTGTTTCTTAGCAATAAAATTAAAGCATACGTGTGTTTAATCACACATGCTCGTTACTTCATCATAAAAAGTAAACTGCTTACTTTGAATATCATTTTTAAATACAAATAGTTTTTCAAAAAAATATTTCAATTTTCATTCAGCATCAGTTCCACCAAAATCTTAATCAAAACATCCAATATGAATGCGTTATACATTGACATTCACACACTGTCAAAACAAAATTTTCGATTTCTGTTATATTCGTAAATAACTTAACGGTAAGTATGAAAGGGATAAGTGAAGAAGAAAGTAATATTATAACTAGGCAGCATTAACACAAAGCAACACTTTAGAAATGCAATAAATTTTAAAAAGATTATACTTCAACACTACTATTCATTACGTTCGCTTGATCACATTTTGATAGTTGATTTAGTTATATGGTTACGTGACACGATCTTTAGCTGGGTAACATATGTGTTAGCCTGCCCGAAGCAAAATATTAGAAGACGCTAGCTAAGAAAAGAAACAGAGGGAGCTGATGGAAGAAATTGGCCGACAAAATCAGAGGGCAACCAGGGAGCATTGCGGTCCATGCTGTGGGTAGCCTAGGATCCAAATTAAGCTTTCTGGACCGTGTGGGGTCTCTACCCATTTTTCATGTAATTTCCTGTCGGTATGCTGTTCGTATAGTGCCGCTACAAACTCTACTGTATCCCCTTCCCATCACCTTACACCATTTTTGTTTCTTTCTCTTTCTTTTACTGAATTATCCCTTCTATTCTAGCCGACTAATTCATTTATAATTCATACAATACAATCTTTTTTTGCTGTTCATGTATATTTTATTTATTTTCAAAAATATATAACCAGTTGAGTTATGAATAAAAGGTGGCAAAATGTATGATTGAATTGATATAAAAAAATTGAAACATAAGAAAAAAAAAACTCAGGATGTCTTGTGTTGTATACCACGCGGGAGTGTTCCCGAGCAACATACTTATTTAATAATATTTTTTGCTGTTGTGAAAGTAATAAAAAAAACAAAATTTACATAACTTATTATATTGTTTTTAATTATTTTACTTAATATTTAATGATAACGTTTATGGTTAAAGTTGATAAAATAATTAAATTTATATATTTTTGAAGTTTGATGAGTAATTAATAATTTCTAAAGTTGATAGAATGATGGGCGGTGGACAAAGTGCGTACAATTAACACATTCATTTGAAGGGATTTGCCTCCTCTTTTCTCTCTCCTAAGCAATTCTCTCTCCTCGTAAGCAAAGAGACACTACTTGGTCAAAAGTGTCATATTTAACATCACGTGGCCCTATGTGCCAATGTGATTTTGGCATATGTCCATGACCCCGCATATGTCCTTCTTCCCCCACCAATTGGCACATATAAATACCATCCTTATGCACCACTTCCCCCACCAATCCTCTTCAACATTTTAGTACAAAAGGATCAAGAGTTAGAACCTTCACTTCCCTGGACATTCTTTCTTCAAATCGCTTTTGCAAGCTATTCTATTGCTTGAACCTTTCTCCTTTTCTAGGGGCCTCAATTTAATCCCCCCATAGTTCTTTTCAGATAAAAAATCTTAGATACCCTCTTTCATCCTTTTCCTCTCTTTCCCGAAAAAACAAAAAATGAAGTTATTGTCTACAAAAGCCACATGCAACTCTCATGGCCAAGATTCCTCATACTTCCTAGGTTGGCAGGAATACGAGAAAAACCCTTACAATGAGATTCTGAATCCCGAAGGAATTATTCAGATGGGTCTTGCAGAGAATCAGGTTAGGGTTAATTCTTGTTGTAACTATTATTTATTGAATCTTACATATAGTCACCTTCTATTATTGTGAATAATAATTAATAAAAAGACAAAAATACTACGGAAAAGAAACAAGGAAGCAGAATTCACTGTACGCTTTTGCGTAATATGAATCTAGCTACAGCTTCGACATGCCATCTTATCAAGCTTTATTGAGTGACATCCTAATAATTAAGGTGGTGAGTTAATGAAATTTTTTGTCATTTTTTTCAGCTCTCTTTCGATCTCCTAGAGTCTTGGCTCGCTAAAAACCCCGACGTGGCGGGATTCAAGAGCGATGGCAAATCCATATTCCGAGAGCTTGCTCTGTTCCAGGACTACCATGGCCTCCCTTCCTTCAAGAAGGCATTGGTAGACTTCATGGCAGAGATTCGAGGAAACAAAGTTACTTTTGATCCTAACCACATTGTTCTAACAGCTGGTGCCACGTCAGCAAATGAGACCCTTATGTTTTGCCTTGCTGAACAAGGAGAGGCATTCCTCCTTCCTACTCCTTATTACCCTGGGTGCGTATTAATTTCATCTTCTCTATATAACATTCTGCATGCCCCTTTTGCAATAAATATAATGTCCACAAACAGGAATCATCTCACATCTTAAATAACATATGTTTAAATTTTATGTAAATCTCTCTCTATTAATATTAACTAAACCCTATTTATTTATTGTCTACTACGAGAGACAAATGCACTACTTGATCGTGATCTTATTTTTTCCTAAGATTTGACGTAAGAAAATACAATATATCCTATTATACATACACACATACCCACGTGGTAGTTCCTTTTTGCTCCCCATACATATCTCTGATGTTGCTTGCGCTTGTGCAGATTCGATAGAGATCTCAAGTGGCGAACTGGGGTGGAGATCGTTCCAATACAAAGTACTAGCTCCAATAACTTCCAAATCACTGAACCCGCTTTGCAACAGGCTTACCAAGAGGCGAAGAAGCGCAACCTCAGAGTCAAAGGCGTGTTGGTGACAAACCCATCCAACCCACTAGGCACTACCATGTCCCGGAGTGAATTGAACCTTCTCGTTGACTTCATAAAAGACAAAAACATGCATTTAATAAGCGACGAGATTTACTCCGGTACCGTTTACAACTCCCCAGGCTTCGTCAGCATCATGGAAATCCTTAAGGAGAGAAATGACCTTAACGATTATGATACCAAAGTTTGGGACCGAGTTCACGTTGTGTATAGTCTCTCCAAAGACTTGGGTTTACCAGGATTCCGTGTGGGCGCCATCTATTCTGAAAACGAGGCCGTTGTGGCGGCTGCGACAAAAATGTCAAGCTTTGGCTTGGTTTCCTCACAAACTCAGTACCTCCTCTCAGCCATGCTGGGTGATAAGAAATTCACCAAAAACTACATCTCGGAGAACCTAAAGAGGCTGAAACGACGTCAGAGAAACCTTGTTTCAGGCCTCCAGAAAGCAGGCATTAGTTGTCTTAAGACCAACAATGCAGGCTTGTTTTGTTGGGTTGACATGAGGCACCTTCTCCATTCCAACACGTTCGAAGCTGAGATGGAGCTCTGGAAGAAGATACTCTACGAGGTTCGGTTAAACATATCCCCAGGCTCGTCCTGCCACTGTACCGAACCTGGTTGGTTCCGGATGTGTTTTGCTAACATGTCTGAAGAAACTCTAAACCTAGCCATGAAACGCTTGAAGACCTTCGTCCAAGAGTCAAATCACGACAACGGGTGCACCAGGAAAAGAGTTCAATCTTCAAGAAGAAAGTCACTCTCCAATTGGGTATTCCGGCTATCTTCTCGCGAACATCATGAACAAGAAGAACGATAGCCCGGTGGTGACGTGAACTAAGTCTGAATTTATGCAGGATTAACTTTATTATTTTTTCCTCCCCGAATATTCTTGGTGGAGTTACAACTACATAGCTGTAGTTATCGTTATTATTACTATTAGTATTTTTTTAAATGATGAAATTGTAGCGAGAGAAAGACGAGCACTCTTATCCATTTGGGTGTAAAGAGTGGTCTTTTAATTAGTGAGCTACCATCGTTTGTATAACTTCCATCTCAATGTACCATGGATGAAAAGTTTGAAATGTACAATTTATCAATTATCAAGTACTTTGTTGATGGCTGTTTAACAAATAGGCCTATGTATATATATATATTTGCAAATAAAGCATCCAGTGTAGCCTGAGTTTAATTGTAGTTAGTAATGAATGATATATAAGGTGTATAGGTGTGAACGTCGACCAAAAAAATGTAATATTTGTGTGTGTGAACACTTACATTGGTTTAAAGCTTACACGTATCTTATAAAATAGCACCGGCAAGATAAACGGTCGCACAACATGGGTTGGCTGCCGACGCTGACACGGTAATCGTATGAATTCAACAGATATAAGGAAGTTCAACAACTCAGATTCTGGACCCTTCACACTGACACCGTTACTACTCACTCACTGATCCTCTTACGAATTTTTCACTGACAAGCTATCAGTTTTCAAGGCGTACCAGTAGGAGAGAACACGTTGTAGTTACCACGTGAGACAGAGGACAGAAAGTCAATAACCCACCCTATTTTTGGTATTGAAGAGAAAGGAAAAAAGGAAAAAAACATTTTACTTTTTAAATATTATTCTTTTCTCCTTTTTCTTTTCATTAAATAAAATACGTATTATTGTACATGTTGTTTTTCCTCCAATTTTTCTTTCTCTTATCTTAACATATCACATGTTTTGTTTTTCATATAACTCCAAAATAGAAAATGTAATGTTAATTGAAAAATATTTATAAAGAATTAAATAGCTTTTATAAAGATTATTTTTGTTTGCATTTTACAGGGTGAACAGTACCAACTTGATTTATCTGTCAAAAAGAAGTACCAACTTTTATTTCTATTGTTCACGAGGAGGAAATTAAAGGTTACGTGGGGCCACGGGAACATAAAATCTGTTAAATTCTGTTGTCTTGAAATTTGAACTTTGGAAATTTTCTAAAATTAAAAAGAATTACTATTTTGTACTCTATTTTTTATAATTTGTTGAGCAGCGGTATATGTATATGAAAAAACATGCATTTAATTTACTATTTACTGATAAAAAATTGACACTTATTTTGTTTAATTTTTATTACATTATATCTGAATTACATCTTTTATCTAGTCTGATTAATTTATATAGTGGATATGCACTCAACGTTCGTAAGATTACGAGAATACTATCTCACTCTACTCCGATAATTTGTGAAGATTCTTTTAATTGCGGTCATAACATTGCGAACATATAATGATATAGAAAAACATGAGATAAAAAAAATACATATTTTATTTTTATAACTATCTGTTTTATTGATTCATGTATTTGTGAAATTTTTGTTATTTTTATAAGGTGCAGGACATAATAAACAATTTTAGTAATCGGTGAAAAAAATTATTTGCTAATATTTTGATATAATTAATTATGAAAGTAATAGATGTGATTGTTAAAAGCGTGAACCAATACTATAATTCTTTTCCAATTCGTCACCAAGTACGCAAGCAATCAGAAAATCGTGATAAAAAGCTGGAGGTGTTTTCAACTAAACATAAAGTTGAAAACACTTTGCTTTGTTGTTGAACTTTTGTGGGAGTAATCATCACTGCTCAAAAAGTTATTTTGTTCCGAAGTAAAACAATTACGCGTTGTGAAGTTGTAGTATCGTGTGCTGGCTATGTCGTACGAACTACGACCTTCTTTAAGGAACTTTTAGCCGAGTCACTTTTCAAAGAAACCAATTGACGGGAGAAAAAAAAAAACTGTTGGAAATTGGAAAATGGAATTATGGTTGGTTTGGACGACGAAAGATATGACTTGTTGTGAAACATAAATATAATAATAATAATTAGTATATGATTAAGAATTTTTTTGTCAGGTAAGTTTATTGAAAACTTTTAAGATAATTAATAAAAAAATGTTTCCGCAAAACAAAACAAAAAAACATGAACATGTTTAGGACAAATTAAATTTAACAGTTTTAGTTGTTTTTTATAAAAAAAAAATTGTTTGCGATGTTAGTTGCATGTTTGAAATAATTAATAAATTTAAATTTTGCGCATCTAAATTTATTTAACTTTATATATATATATATATATATATATATATATATATATATATATATATATATATTTATTTTTTTTTTGTGTGAAAAAAAAATTTTTTTAAATATATATTAGAATAAATATATAAAAAAAAAAAATTATTAGATAGTATACACATATATGTTAT
>Ga0099824_1008928_pt1 | contig 12558 bp, 8 predicted proteins | sample SiratrowhiteBW_FD_76837 | JGI IMG/M metagenome (GOLD analysis project Ga0099824, IMG submission 76837) | Root nodule microbial communities of legume samples collected from California, USA - Siratro white BW | ecosystem: Host-associated > Plants > Roots > Nodule | place: USA: California... | reverse complement strand
TTTGATTAAAAACAAAGTATTTTTTTCCTTAAAATTAAAAAAAATTTTTTTTTAAAATGAAAAAGTAAATTTTTTGTCTCGTCATTTTTAAAAAAATAACTTTTTTTTCTTTTGTATTTTTTTTTTTTTTTTGGTCTTAATGATCAAAAGTGAGTTACATTCAAATTAAGAAACTAAAAGCTTACTTTTTAAAATAAAGTATAACTCAAATCTGAGGCGTTGAAATAAATTTAAGCGAGTGTAAAATAGAATTGTATATTTTCGTAATTATAATAATTAAAGTCATCCTTTATATAATTATTTAATCCATGAATTGTGCGAGATAACTTGAAACGGTGGAGAGAAAATTTTAAATATTAATGAATAGATATCCTGACAAAATTAAAGATGAACAATGTCTTAATCTAAGACAAGTAAGTCATAAAAGAAATATTCAAATAAAGTCTTTGAATTAAAAAAATTCAATAAAACTTATATTTATCCTGTCCAAAGATTGGACAAGTAAGACCCTAACATTAGAAACCCTACCTGATCCTATTCAACCAATCCCATAACATTCAACATTTTTTTCCTTTTCTGTAGGGTAAAATTCAACTCTTCTGAAGAATTAAAATAATTGGAGCAACCTATTTAAAGTGATTTGGCAACAACAAAAATAGCTGCTTTTAGAAATTAGTAGAAATTATGGAATATAATATAAGAATTAGAAATCATGACTTGCAGTTCACACTCCACAAACGTGATTATTATTGTAAACAAATTTCCAGCAAAATTCCACCACAATCACCCTTGGCCCCCCCACTACCTTAAACGTTCCGATCACTACCTCTCACGTTTCAAAACCCCCATTTTTGTTCATTCTGTTTCTCTCAAATCCCAACTTCATCTCTTACCCATAAGCCTCAAAAACCACTTTCCAAACTCTGCTTCACTCTCCATTAATGCCTTTTTGTTCTCCTCTATGGACCCACCTTCATATCTTCCTCATCCTCACTGTTAAGCACAGCCCCACATCTTTTAAACCTTCACCATCCATGAACGAATAAATGTATGTATGTGTGTGTGCTTTGTTCCTACCCAACAAGATGAACAAGAACGCTTCTCCAAAGGATTCGGGCGACAACTCCGTGACCCACTTTGATTTTCTCAAGAAATTTAAACGCTTTTCCCCTCTTGACTCTTCTCTTGGAGTTCTCGCTTTCTTCTTCGTTGCTTCTCTCTTCATCGCTTGCTTCTTCTACTTGGATTACAAAGGGTTCCGCTCCCGAGCCACCACTATCCTTGACTTCGATTTTTCATCACCTTCAACTTCTACTGTTACTTCTTCTTCTTCAGCTTCTCGCCCGGTTCAGTTTCTGAGCCCGGAGGGTGATGCCTGTGATGTCTTTGATGGGAATTGGGTTTGGGATGAGACTTACCCCCTTTACAATTCCGCAAACTGCTCCTTTATGGATCAAGGTTTTCGCTGCTCCGAGAATGGCAGGCCTGACACCTTCTACACTAAATGGCGATGGCAACCCAAGGATTGCAACTTGCCTAGGTTCTAACCACCCCACTTTTTCCAATTTCTTAATTTGTTGGTTTTTTAGTTTAATTTTAGATTTTGTGCTGGGTGGTTGGTATAGGACAGTGCTGAAAAAATGAGGACAAAAAAGGAAAGCTTGATTTTGGTTTGGTCTGGTTCGTGTTGTTTCTCTGAACACAAAATGATTTTGGAGTTTTTGTCTCGTAGTTGATTGCTTATGGGATCACCGCCGTCCATGCGCTATTTTGTACATGCCCTGACTTTGATTAACTGTTTTTGATGAACTATCCGTTTTTTTTTTATTAACTTTGATTGTTCTTTTTGTTTAACTTCGTATGAAGGAAGCGTTTGTTCTTTTGCTTTTAACTTTACTAGAATGAATTGGTATGAAGGAAGTGTTTGTTCTTTTTTTTTTTGCTTTTTTGGATTGCTGGATACGAATTAAAAAAGGTGCTGGCCAGACGAAAAGTTAGGATGCGAGTTTTGCCAGCGATTATAGACGAAGGAGAGCGTTTCTGTTATTGGTTTTGGTACTGTTAATGATTCCTAAATTGTCACTGTCTACTGTTAGTTTCATTTGTCATTAACTGCCTATCAATAATCTCTGGCGTATTCCTGAAGTTCAACAACTACTCCGGGTTTGTTTTTATTTATCGAAAAAGGAGAAAAAAAATATATTTGATTTTTGGGGTAAGCTGCTGTGGTGTTTCCTGCTCTTTGTTGATCAACTTGTTCTGTTTGTGTTTGATTCTTCTTCGGTTCCTGTAATCATCTCCTGTTGACTTAGATTTAGTTGCTGGAATGAAATATGATGAAGGACTGTGTATTTGTAACAGATTTGATGCAGGGAAGATGTTGGAAAAGCTACGGAACAAGCGACTGGTTTTTGTTGGTGATTCAATTGGAAGAAACCAATGGGAATCACTCCTTTGTATGCTCTCTTCGGCAATTCCAAATAAGACTCGCGTCTACGAAGTTAATGGGAGCCCAATTACAAAGCACACAGGCTTCTTGGCATTCAAGTTTGAAGATTTCAACTGCACCATTGAATACTATAGATCACCGTATCTTGTAGTGCAGGGACGACCTCCTTCTGGTGCACCTGATGGGGTAAGAATGACTTTGAGAGTGGATCGCATGGATTGGATTTCACATAAGTGGAGGGATGCAGATGTGCTGGTTCTCAATGCTGGACATTGGTGGAATTATGAGAAGACTGTCAAAATGTGAGGCCTTTTTTTATCTGTTGTTCTGTTGTCATTCTTAATAATTCAATCTTAGAGTGTCACCTAAATTTGGCCTTTTAACAAGGACCTATCAAACAAGGCAAAGATGCTGATACAGTTTATTGCCAAAAAAAAAAAAGATAGGCTAATAGTGCATTTTTGGATTAGCTTATTTGTGAGGAATAAATAATTGAATTGTTTTCCTGATAAATTACTTGACAGACACGGTGAGAGTTTCTTGTGGGTAGATTGATATTCTTTCCTCTTAATAGTGCATACGAGGGACCCTTTTATTAGCAAGGAGAAAGAACGAGTTTATGTGAAGGCTGTGACATTACTGGCAAATATTGTCGTTGCAGTAGAAGTGACGAATTTGTAGTATAGTTCAATGCACAAAAGTTGATTATTTATGCTCTGTTTATCTCCATGATATGGATAAGCTTTAGCGTATTCCAAATCCTCTTTGATGATAGTTTGCGATAATATTTTATACTCTTCATGTGATTAAACTATCAACGTTGACGTAATTATGACTTTGATTTTTGGCTCATTTCTTTACTTAGGGGATGCTACTTCCAAATAGGGGAGGAAGTGAAGATGAATATGACTACTGAAGACGCATTCAGGAAATCAATAGAGACAGTAGTTGATTGGATTACGAATGAAGTAAACATAAACAAGACTTACGTCCTTTTCCGAACTTATGCTCCTGTCCATTTCAGGTTTGCCTAAACTTTCAAATTGACTGAACTGTTTGTAGTATTTTCTTTTGCTCAAAATTTTTTTGAATAATTTTCTACTTGTGAACTTGGTTACAGTGCTCCTCCGATAAATTTATTAGGGTCGATGAAATGCCATCGTTTTGAACAACCACATTAGGTATAATTAATGTGGAAGAGACTTGAGTGCAGTTTGTTGGAATTAAGTGAGTTGGTGTTTCACATTGGCTAGATATATATAACAAGATCAATATATAAGGAAAAAAGACTTTACTTCTACTGTCTTTAAGGTTTTGAATTGAATAGTGTGTCAGTGATTCCTTACATGAGTTTGTTCGTGATTTATATGTCACAAATCTCTCTGGTGTTTTCCTTAAAAAAAATCAGTCTTCTACGGGATTTTCCTCTCAATGCACCTTTTGACAAGCATTTTCTTAAGTGTATTTTGGTTTTGGCGTGTGGCTTAAATTTGAAGAGTCAAGGACACAATTCGCTGCCTCTTTAAGGGGCCTTCCTTTTAACAGATGCATATATACTTACTGGTTACAAGTTACAACATTAACTGCATGGTAGGTGGCATTAATGAAGTTTTCCAACTCTTCCTCATCTAACATGTTAACTGCCATGTATCCATTGAATGCTGAAACAAAATTTTAAACACATCAAATCCGTGTACATTAGTTGTGTTATTTTTTCTCAGGTATATTGCTGCTTCCATATTTTTTTGTCTTCGTTCATGTCTAGCTGATGCAATTTTGTTCCGTACTATTACACCTTTTCTGAACAAACTGTCAAAACGTTTTTTTAACACTTTCTATATCTATGACTAAATGACTTATAACACTTTGAAGAAGATGAGCGAGTTGTTAACACATTCATTGGATGTGTCAGGGGTGGTGACTGGAATACTGGTGGTGGTTGTCACATGGAAACATTACCTGATTTAGGTTCCTTGCCAGCAGCAACCGACAACCATTTTAGAACCGTCGTTGATGTCTTGTCAGAACGCAAAAATAGATCAGAATTCTTGAATCTGGACTTGCTTAATGTCACACAAATGTCAATTCGCCGGAGAGATGGCCATGCATCCATTTACTACCTCGGACCAGATGGTACAGCCCCAATGCAGCGGCAAGACTGTAGCCATTGGTGCCTACCTGGTGTTCCCGATTCGTGGAATGAGCTTCTTTATGCCCTTCTTCTCAAGAGGGAGGAATTTTGGGAAAAGAGAGAGAATACCACAAATACCACAAATACCACAAATGTTTCTCAAGTTCCACTATAATTGACCTATACAGTTTGCAGAGAATGTTATATAAGTTATACAAATCAGTGACAACCCTTTTTGAGCGAGGTGAAGCTGCAAGTTGAATTTGGCGTTGGTGCACCTAACTTTTTGTTAGTTTGCTTGATGTTACAGAATTTTATTCTTAGCAACCAAAGAAATTTATATGTTTTAATGTCCTACAAAATGATTGTTTGACCCTCCTGGTAGTGGTCTGCCATTGTAGGTGAACATATCTAGATGGGATGGGAACTTAGTTTTGGATGGTGAGTTTCAGGGACATCTTGTACAAAAAAGAAAAAACATAACAGCTGAGATTCAAACCTGATTGGTTAGAAGGCATACAGAATTTTTTGTAAATTTCATATGATCCATGATGTTGTTGGTTGTACATTGTATATAACAAGATTTTCGGACTTTTTATTATTTGTTGTCATTTATATAGGCAAATACTTCAGAGTAATTTATGAAATGGTATATCTTAATATTAATTGTTTAATTCAAAGGGTGTTGCAGAATATTTATTAACGCTCAATCCCCGATTCATACATGCAATCAGGTTCAAGTTTCAAGATTATTTGTATTTTAAATTTTCTTTGAATAATACTCACGGACCATATAGATTATACTTGCTTTTCTTGAAATTTGCATTCTGCACTTAACGTGAATTATACTCGGCAATGCCTTTTGGTTAATTGCGTTTGAGATTAACACAACTGGGATCTTATGTCATTTCGTGTTGAAGTGTTTGGACCAGTAATTGCAGAAGCTGAATTAGTTTTTAAAATTATACTTAAAAGTGATTATATCTGATAATACTAAAAGCAGATGCAAGTTTTGAGAACCCTAAACCCAGAACATTGGTGATAATAAATCTCATTCAATTTCATCTGGACTAGTTGGATTCGTAAGATAGATACCAGAACATTGGTGATCCCAGAAAGAAAAACCATTTTCCTTTTGCAATATCACGCAACCAGTTCGGAAAATATTATTCTTTCAAATTCCCAACAATTTATCGAGGCAAACGAGACATCTTAAATATTTGTTGTACCTTTTTCCCTTTATTTTAATGCATCATCTTTCCCCTTCCGAAGTTTTAATATCACGCAACTGATCCCTTGCTCAACATGCAGAAGAATCGTGTACATGTTACGTACCACGAAAAAGGGGAACAAAATTATAAAAACCACAAAAGAATCATACCGCAAATCTAGATTTTTTTTCAATATAAACAAAAGAAGAAAGAAATCAGACTGCAGAAATGAAAGACTTTTCTCCACAGAAAAAAATAATCATTGTTGGTAGAAAAAGAAAGATAGTTTGCTATTGGCATACATATAAATCATATCAGAACAAGAAAAATCGTGGATTACTTTGAGAAAAAAAGTATAGAAATGGATACTTAATGAAGGCATAATTGTGAGCAAAGTATATGGTACACATTTGCATTACAATTACAAACTGTTTAAAAACTTTGCGATGTAACGTTGAAAATTATGATGGAAAGTTGAACAGAAAAGCTCCAATTTTGTGTCTAATCGTCAAATGGGTATTGCTCGTACCTGATTGTACAATCATGGAGCACTGAACGAGCCCCTATCCGTGGTGTCTGGCATGTGGTAAACATGGCCATTTTAGCAGCACCAAGACATGTTTTGCAATCAGAGGATGTGAGATTAAGGATACAAGTAGCATGGCCATAGGCATAGGCATTAGGATATGGTGAAATGTTGTGGTAGTCATAATTCTTTTGTGTTCCTGTTTCCTTCTCTAAGTCTCCCCAAACATAACTTAAACTGATAGCAAAAGGGTCCCCTGAAGTGTACTCTCCAATATTGCAGAGAACGTTGATGACGCTGGTGTTGGGAACACTCTCAGCAAGACTCCACAGCCACAACAAACCAATACCAATTATTACATATTTTGTTGCTATACCCATCTTCTTCTAGTCTTTGATTGAACTATAGCACACGATGTGTTGTGTTACCTTCTCAGCCTTTTTCTCTTGTGTAGGTAGGTCCTTCCTTGATTTTTTTGGTTTATCTACTGTTACATTGATGCCTAATATTCAATACTAAGCTTTTGTCCCTTCTTTTATTTTTTAACCGAAAACATCTTCAAAATTGTCGCCAACATAATTCATTTTCAACTATGAAGATGATTAAAGTAATTGTCATCTTTTACAATTAAATTTAATATATTAAAAAACTCAACTCTTAAAACAGAAACTCAATTATTTAGTGATTAAATTACAATTAAATTTAGTATATTGGAAAACTCAACTCTTAAAAGAGAAACTCAATTATTCAGTGATTGAATTAGTCGAGTTGCCAAAAATCTCTCAATATTTCGGTAAGAGGTAAGTTGATACACCTTACACAATTAGGATATGTGGGAAATTCATTAGTGTACACTAATTAACCTATAAAATATAATTAAGGGACATGAACTAGTGAAATTTATTTGAGTTTCTTTAAGCATTAGGGTACAGTAATTAACCTATAAAATATAATTAAGGAACATGAACTAGTGAAATTTATTTGAGTTTATTTAAGCATTCATGCAATTTAGGGACTAAGATCACTATTATAAATATATGTCTACCCTTACCATATAATGATATTCAGACAACACTATTCTAGTCATCCTTAGATCAATCACTGACTTAGATTTCGAAGTGTATTTGCATATCAGAAAAACTAAAAGTTAAAAAGGATTTGAAAAATGAAGATCGAGAAAAGTAAATAAATAATTATGATCAGAAAAAGATTGTATAGGTCCTATTAAATCTCGTAAGAACAATAAAATTTTAAAGAATTTTATTTATTTGTTTCTGAAAGATTTTGAATATTCACTAAAAAGAATAAGATATACTATTTGTTTATTTATTTATTTTCTATTCATGTCTATTTATTTCATTTCATTTTTGTAAAACATCCCGAACATTCCTTTTATAATAAAATAAAAATAAAATGATTTTTTTTATCATAGTAGTCTTTGCACACTCCCTCTTTCTTTTTACACAAAGTGAAGAAAAGAATATCTGAAATATGCGGACACTATAAAAAAAATGTAATGATAAAATTTACAAGAATTTGAATTCTGTATATAAATTTATTATTTATAAGCACGATAAAAATGCTAATATCACTTTATAAATGAATGAAACTACTTATATTTTATAATTTAAAAATGAAGTTTCCCTAAAATAAGGAAGGGAAGGTGACTGAAGGATATGAATTAGTGATATGACAGGGAGGTGTAGCGGAGGTTTAAAGTGGAGAAGCGTTGCCCATTGCTGCCGGCCATTTTTATTTTGTTCTGTGACGTATCCTTCAACCCAAATTTCCTTAATCAAATATCAAACAAGCTTAGTTGTTCAGATATTTTTTAAGAACAATTGCGCCAGTGATAGCGTAAGCATGATGAAATACAAGTACATGTTAGATGAACTCTGTAATATTCTTACAGAATAATACCAAATAAAGTATTACAGAAATAGTACTAAAATGACATGGGTTATTAGCATATGCTACACTCTATTACATATTTATGTGTTTCATTGGCATCAACAGAACACATGTTTGTAATAATAATCTATGACCTAAATCATTGTATTATATGATGGGGTCTATTAGTTATTGGGGTGCGAAAACCAGCTATATCTCCAAGTTCCTCCACCTCTTTAGCCAATTCTTCAATCTTTCCTATGAGTTCCATGAACAAGAACACGAAGCTAGCAATGGCTAGCAATTGACCATCCTCAAGTTGTTCCCTTTTGGATGTGGAAATTATGAAGCTTAAATCTTCTCTCACGGCTTTCAACTGCTCCGAAATGCAACTCTTTCTGTCACATTTCATCATTTGCTTAATGTTGTTTCCTAATTCTCGCAGAATGCACGCAACCTTCGACTCGATTGCTTCGCATGTTTCTAAATGGAGCCATTGTGATTCTCTCAAAGTGGCCATGGGCTGACACAAAAAGTTCATTTGATTCAGCCCATAAAAATCTCTGATTTTGTCGTTTTTTGCAACCTTAAAAAAGAAAGAAATATACACCTACCTCTTTTGATGCTTCCAGGCAACGACCCATTACAAGAATAAATGCAGCCAGTTCTCGAAGAATCTCCCCAATCTTTAAGTACCTCTCCCAAGGGTAGGACAATCCAAATTTTCCATGCCAGGGTTCCCATTTTGCGAAATTTGCCTGAAAAAACAAAAATAAACTTCATTATTCCTCACACTTAATTATAATGTATACTTTTTCATTCAATTTCAAGAAATATAATACCTACCAATGATTCATCCTTTGACTTGGAGTTCAACACTGAATTGCAAAGGTTGAAGCTAGCACGGGGTTGATTTTCCTTTTCATTAACGATTTTGGTACATTCCCCTAAATAACCTACAATGACAGAGTATAAATAAATTCCTTTCAGTCTCAAATGGATCCCTTTCACACTTGTTCAAGGTTTTAATATACTGTAATGAACCTAATATAATCAATTTTTTCATATTGATCTTGACAATATATATTAATAGTGATTTTTTCATATGAAAAATTATAATTCAGCAGTGAACTTGGTACGTTAATATTTAATAAAAAATATATTAAATAGTGCAAAAATTACTTTGCAAAGTTTAAACTTCAGTAATGTGTGCATGCATGGGGAAAATATTTTTGTATATTACTCAGTGTAAATGCCATTGCCATATATACCTTGAATTGTATTGGCAAGGTCAAGGAATCTGGAGACGATGGAATCATGAAGTTCATCACTTGCCCACAAAGGAAACACGAACAAGCTTACACAAACGCACACAATGAACCCCATCAGTATATTCAAGAGACGCTCGCGTGCTAATTCCCACACTTTGACATTCACACGTGCGCCAGAAACCACAACTAGATCGAAAGTCAGAATGAATATCATCACTCCATAATCGTATCTTTTCTTTATGCTTGGAATCAGTCGAAGATAAGTCGCTAATGATCCTGAAATTAACACATATATATGCCACACCATAAGTTTATTAAGTTATGCACTTGAAACACATAATATTTGTTAGAGAATAACTATGAAAAGCTTACCAAATATGAAAACAAAAACACCGATTAAAATCTTGTTGCCAACCCTTTCAATCCCAATGCTTTGAGCAAAAAGTGCCGCCAAGCAACCTAGTCCTCCTCCTATAATAGTTCCTAGTCCACGGTTGAAGCCTTTTCCTAGTGTGGCTCCTGACATAGTTGTCAAATATATGTACATTATTTTCATATTGATTCATATTTGCAATGAGTAAGAGTTGAATGTTGGTGAAAGTACCTGCAGAGAATTCAAACATGACAACAACTGTCATGATAGCCCACATTGCATTTTCTCCAACTTGCTTGAAGAGAGGATTCAAGAGGTAGAGGAGTGAAACCAAAACTAAGGAGATTCCCACTTTGGTGCAGTGGATCATCTTGCTCGTGTCTTGGTCTCTTTGCATCTGCTTGTGTCTGGGATTGTAAGTAATGGAGACACAATAGGCTTCATTTTTCGCAAGTTGAAATCGGAATATTTTATTCTCCTTCGTTCTATGCGCTATATCATCATCTTCTCTATTTGTAATGGCTATTACATGACTTGATTCCATTTTGTCTTTACTCTCTCGATTCCCTACCTTTTTCTCTCTAGGAATTTTATGACTTCTTCTCGTGGGGAAGCTCAATTCGGACCCAGATCCAATTTATACTAAGGCATGAAAGTGGAGACTGATGGTGATGGGAATCCAATTCTAAAGAGTACATGAAATGTCAAGACCATATATTTTATTAGTTTACCTAAAATAATTAAATCATTTAAATTCCTTTTGTTCTTCACTCATTCAAAAAATTTAGAGTCGCGTTGAAAATAAAACCTAATGCATTAACTTAATATTATATTATCACCTATCATACAATTATGCCCGTGTTTAGTTTAACCTTTAGAATTTGTATCTTAGGATATGAAGTTTGGGAATTATTTAAATTAATTTCTACTTAGATGTAAATTACTTACGTTTGATTTGATCTCACTTCAAACCAAACAAACATATATTACAGGACTTTTCATATGCATTAAAATAAATTGACAAGATTAACTTTGAGATATGTTTATGCAGTTCTCCATCCATTCTCATATGTGGCTTAGGTCTTTTTTGTTAAGGTTAATGTTGTCCGATAGTAATGATGATTATTGTTAAGGTTATGATATAGTAATTATTGTCTATCTTGGTATTGATGAGTCTCACAGTCTTATCTTTAAATGGTATGTGAGTTAAATATAAACAAATATTAATAAACTATCTTTAATCTTAAAAGTGACGTGAAACTATATTGATATTGTGAAATATTAGTTTTCTAAATGAGATTAAGGATTAGAGAGTGTGCCACTATATATGAGTGTTGTGAGACTATTTAAGAACTAGAGAGTTTGTCAAGGTAAGCTTAGACTTTTTTTGAGCTTCATTGTTCATCTTCTAAATTTATTGAATCATTAAGATCATCACATGTTAAACATTTTCCTTAAAGTTATTGGTATGAATTTTATAATTTTATCCTTTAAATAACATTAGTAGCAAATAATGAATTATTTATGCACGCCACAAAGTTTGACTAAACCTTTCACTCTTCATGGATTTTATTGCTAAAAGGTATGTTAAACAAATGTCATACAATGTATGAGTATTCCTCTTGAATTGTGTGATGTAGAAAGTTAGTGGACGTCCAACCCGAACTCAAGACATGACTACAAGAGAATGAAATGAAACAATACTGTCATATCTTTAATGCACATTGCCATCCTTTGCAATTGGTAGGACGTCCTTATTTAGTGACCTTATAGTGGAACACGTTTGCAAACACACACAGTGTTAGTTGTACTCTTTGTGGACAATGCTTCTTTAAGAACACATCAAACCACTCTTATTTTACTATTTCTGTTTCTTTACCTCAAAGATAACACTTTCAAAATTAACAATTAAGAAAAAAATACCATCACGAAACAATTTTTTGTATGGAGATATATATGTTTTGAAATAGATGAAAATAGAACAGAAGAAACCATGAAAATCTTTGTTGAACACACCCTTGTCACGCCCCTTATCTTTTTATTGTGCGGAATTCCGTATACTATATATACTTATCCAATGACCTAATTGATAACAAAAAAATGTAGCCCTATGATCCCCACTAAGACATGCAGTGCAATAGATGTTGCTCATAGAAAGAGCATGACCCGACACAACAAGTCTCAATATTTCTGATTCATATTTGTCATATGTACGTACCAAGTTGAAAATATTATCATATTTTAGGCGACCTTCCTTCAGGTCAAGAATGTCTATCATGAGGAATTCGTAAGAATGCAATGAACTACATGAACCACTATAGCAAATTGTTTTTGATCCAACCACAGGTCTTCTATGCTGACACGTTATTCTATATAATTTGAGTAAGTTAACCAAAGTTATCTTACTATTTTGATTAAGAATTTTTGGTTATTAGTTGACCATAAAGCTACCAACTATAGTTGTAAAGAGGAAACTTCAAGCCATCCCACTCCACTTAATTCATTTTTGGGTTGACCTGTGATACCACTACCTACAAATTAAACATATACGTGGAAGCTTATCATATTTTCTGCAACTTTTCTCCTTATATGTGATCAAAGTGGTTTATTATTCCATATTACTATATATATATATATATATATATATATATATATATATATATATATATATATATATATATAATATATATATATATTTTTTTTATAT
>Ga0099824_1008927_pt1 | contig 12559 bp, 5 predicted proteins | sample SiratrowhiteBW_FD_76837 | JGI IMG/M metagenome (GOLD analysis project Ga0099824, IMG submission 76837) | Root nodule microbial communities of legume samples collected from California, USA - Siratro white BW | ecosystem: Host-associated > Plants > Roots > Nodule | place: USA: California... | reverse complement strand
TTTTTTTATTTTATATTTTTTTTTTATATAATATTTTTTTTTTTTTTTTTTTTTTTTTTTTTTTTATATATAAAATATATATATATATATATATATATATATATATATATATATACCTTAAAACATTGATTATAATTGAAAATATATTAATATGAGTTCTAGAAGTACACAAATTTTTAAATTTGTTTTGCCTTTTCTATTTCAAGATAAAAGTTGAGTGATTATTATTTTGATTGATACTTGAAATATGTTCTTAGGGAATTTTGAGGTAATAACAGTATTTTCAATATCACAACTCCAACAATTTTTTTGTCGGTTTTGATCTGCATCTGGAATAAGGGGGAGGTACTTTCACTTTCATTAAAAATAAGTCAATACTTAATTATTAGAGGTTTAGTATGGCTTAGATTAGATAAAAGGTACATTTTACTTTTATTACTATTCACTTTTTGCTTTTGTTACTATTCACTATTTATAATAGCAGATATAATGATTATTGTCTTACTTTTACTTTATGTCAAAGGAAAGATGTAGGGTTTTTTTTTTTTTCAGATATACAATTATCATTCTTTATCTTTTGTCAGAAGGTATAAAGTTCAACCTATCTTTTGTCAAAGAGAGGGGAAAGATGTAAAATTCATTGAAAGTTGTTCCTTTGTCATAGATTAAGTGTTTGCCCCAATATGAGTATTATGAAGAGGTTAAGGTGATAATGACTGACAACATATTAGCCTAGATGACCGCTAATAACATGTAGAAATACCCGTTATGTGAAGATAGTCAGCAATATATCAGCCTGGACGACTGGCAAATTAATAAAATTCGTATTCTTGATTGGCTGTATAATACAAAATATATTTTATTCTTGATAATTATTGTATCTTTTGTTTTATTAATAATATTTGTTTGTTGATTCGTCCAATTTCTAAGATAAAATCTTTTGATATGGGTTGTCAAGATACTAATAAGTTTAGATAATAATAATGGTATAACATGCCTAAAATAGTTATGTTTATCTAATTTTTACTATTATCATACCTATAACCATAATTACATCATTTATCTAAGCGCCTAATTCAATATTTAAAAAAATTTAAAAATATTAATTTTAGTTCACAAACTTAAAAAGTTTTCATATGTGAAAGTTATCTATTTTTACAATTCATATTAATTTCTTTTACTTGAAATCATGTGTTCGTCAAGACATTGTTTCTAATGTTTAGAAAAACTAAAAAAGTCTTAATGTGTTTGGAAGAAGTCTCATTCACAAATGAAATATATAATTACAAACATACTTTAATATAAATTAATCTATCTTTAATCATTAAAAGTCACTCATTCAGACAACACAAGAAAAACAAACTTGAAATATAAAGAGGAAAATTTGCTAAAAAATTAATTGAGTTATTATCTAATACTTTATCGTTTACTATTTATGCATTTTGATAAAAAAAATGAAAAGCAACCTTAAAATCTTGAAAAAAAATAAATGATTTTAAATAAAATTTAAAACGATAAAATATTTATTCTTAAGTAACCTTTATACTTTAAACTTATAAAACGAGTTCTTTCAAATAGATTTTCAAAACTTATATTGATTAACCAAACAATTTTATAAAATGATGCAATTTTATTATCAATATAATGATAAAATGCCTAAAAATTAAAAAAAAAATCATGGTAAAAGTGTGAGAAAAAATCAATATGGTAAAATATTTAAAAAATACAACTTAAGGAAAAATTGAATTTATCTCGTTTGGAGATATGTTAAATTACATTCATCTAGTCTCTTGTAATATTAAAATAGATATTTTTCTTTTTTTATGTTTTAATAAAATAATATTATTTTTTATTTTATTTTAAAATATTATATTGACTAAAAATTACACGAATAATAATAATTAAAGGTTATGATTTTAAATATAAAATGTAAAAATTTAATTTTTTATAAAAAAAATTTGAAAAGTGAGTTACACATTATTTAAAATATAGTAGAGATGAATGTCATTCTATTATAAATGGAAAGAAGGAAAATAATGAAGATAAAACCGTGTCATCTACTATAATTATTGGGAAGTAAATGTAATGTCGAAAAAATTTAATGTTAAAATACTTGAATTATAAAATAATAAATTTTACAAATAATAATAATAATAATAATAATAATAATAATAAACGAAAAAAATATGTAATCAAATAATATTTTCACACTTTCATTTTCTCACAACAAAAAATAAGTGGTGTTAGGACATTTATATTTTTTATTTTTATTTTTGTGGTTTGACTATTCTAATGTATTTGAATATATTGATTTGAGACAATATGAGCGTAATTACGGAGACATGTCGCATGCTTATCCTAGAAGAAGATTGTGAAGAAAGGATAAAAAAACAATTACCATATTCACAATTACATATTTAGCCATGTACTTTTTCACAATGATGATTAATTCTTATTTTTATTTTTTCAGACATGTGTTTTGTGCAGGGTAATCAATTATGGGTGTTCTGTGTGGGCTAAATAATTATATTAATCCATTATGGGTTTCCAAGTCTTCATTAATATGCTTGTTTTGGACTTAATGCTTTATAATTATTAATTATAAATATTTATTATTTTTATTATTAAAATGTATTTGAGATACAACTGAGATGTGAGATGTAGAGTGTTTATATGTGTGTGAGGTAATTGTTTTTGTGTTAACCACAAGAGAAATCCTAGAGTAAATGTGCATGCTCATCCTTGAAAGATTATGAAAAATTGATGAAAAAGACGACTGCCATACGTGTAATTACATATTATGTCTTGTATTTTTTTTATGATGACTTATATTAATTTTTTATTTTTTTTATTTTTTGTAAACAAAAGAGATAATTGATTATATGTGTTTTATGTGGAATAATTTATTAACATTGTATGGAATAATTAATTATATTAATCCATTATGGATTTCTAACAACTCACATGTAAAATGCTTACTTAGCAATTTAGTGGCAAAGTTTTTCTGGCTTTTATTTATTTTTTTTCATTTATACTGTAATAAAAATATATAATATAAAAAATACAAATAATAATTATAAAAATAGTAGTAACCAAAATAAGTATAGCAAAATAATAATAATAATAATATTTTTTTATAAATAAGTAATTATATTTCGTTTTAAATTAATTTTAACTACAAAAATAAAATTACAATCTTATAATTTTTATCAATTAACAAAATTTAAATTATCAATTACATCCATAATATCACTTACAAACTTTTCATTCACATATCATCATCTTAATTCAAACAACTTAACCTACTTCAATTTAAATCCATTAAAATTCATAGATGCATCAAAGAAAGTATGAGTTAACAGGTAACCTTCCAAGAACGCGTGATGGTGAAGGTTTTACTGTGAGTATATCTTAAAACCAAATTCATTTGATAATGTTTTTGTCTTATTCTGAAAGCAACAATCTTTTTCTTTGTTTGTTGATGGAATAAAATTTGTTATTGCTATATTTAAAACCAAAAATATCAGAAGTATACTATATTTTTAGGGTGTATTCTTCTTTACTAAATATATATTCAGTTTAATTAGTTTTTTAAAACCAAAAATGTTCCTTTAATTCTATTTTTCCTTTACATAACTAATTAATTAGTTTTTTAATTTCTAATTATATTCTCAACCTTTTTAATTTTTTAATAAACTACATGTATTTTTCACTAAAGACCATCATCTAATCTTATAGGACTACGACAACATGTTTTATTTTAGTAAAAGCGTACGTTCAAAAGAAGAATCTATAAATGTAGATGTTCCACTAAAAAATTATTATAGTTTTTGCTTCTCGCTTTTTTTTTTCACTCAATATGTTCATATGTTTTTTTTAAATTATGCTAAGGTAAAATTGAAAAAGAACTCCGTTCCAATTTCATTCACAGAAGTTTGAAACTTCTGAAAATGGCAAAAAAATAGCAATTTTTAATTATTTTTAATTACTTTTTTCAATTTAATGCTTTATTTCAACATAAAAATCACCCAAAATAATAAAAAAAAAATATTCTTTTGTGAATCTCATAGTAATGCATTCCATTTCAACCTTCGAACAACTTGTTTGTCCTTAAAATTCTGGGTGTTTCTTCAAACACTCCATCAAATTCTTGGACATTCATTTATTTATTTTGGAATGGGTTGCCAAGAATATTTTTTATATTTCGAAAAATTAATTCCGTGACAAATAGACATTTTCAAGAATTTTATGAAAGTAAAAAAACAAAAAACCCTGAAATTTCTAATGGCGGGTATCTCAAACAAGGGCTAGTTTTTTTTTTTTTTGGGTGCATTAGAGTGTAACGAAGAAAAGCCAGAAATTCCAGTGCCGAAGAATTGGACCCAAACATTGGGCCGGCATTGGCAAATCCAATGATATATATACCACCTCTTTTGCTTTTTATACCCTAATTTTGTTTTTTATATTTCAAGATAATTTATTCCCTTTCTTCTCCGCACCCCTATTTTTTTATTTTTTTTTGTAAATTCCATCAAAACTATTTTTCATTATATACCCTAATATATGACAAAAATTAATTTCTGAAATTTCTTGCATTAGAAAATCAATTTCCATAATATGTTGCTGAAATTAGTTTCTGAAAAAAATTAATATAAAAATAAATAAATAAAGGTAAACATTAAGAAGAACAAAAGATGCCAGCACCCTCACCTTGGTTCCTCTCATAATAGGAGGTTAGAGTCTATCAACGATATTTTACAAGATCAAGGATAGAGACTATTCTCTTTACTACTTAAGGTAAAAAAATACTTCTGAATTATATAATTTAAAAATTAAAAACTTATGAATTTTACAATTTAGAAGTAATTTTTTCATAAATCAGAAGTAATATTTTTGGGAATGCAAAACGAATGGGGTGTAAAAAAGAAATCCATATTACTTTTAAATTATACAATTTAAAAGTAATATTTTCATAAATCAGAAGTAATATTTGTGGGAATGCAAAACGAATGGGGTGTAAAAAGAAACCCATATTACTAAAAGACCTAAATTGAAATGGACCAAACAAGGAAAATGAAAGCCCAAATGGATGCGTTATTTTTGTCTTTCGGCTGGAGAGAAAAGGGCAACAAAGATTATCCACTACTCAGATTAAAGAAAAATACAAATCAGGTTGTAAGCTTTGGTTGGAAGAAGATCAATCAAATAATAAATATATGATATAGTAAATTTTCCTTAAAAAGGTCATAAAAAAGAATAATTTTATAAGTAAAATTTAAATTTATTTTTTATAGCTTCTAAATAAAAAATAAAAAATACTATGTTAACTTTCTTAACATAATATTAAAATTTTAAAGGAGAAATGTTCATCACATTTTGAAAAAACATCTTGGAAATAAAAAAAATGTTAATTAAAATTATCGAATATGAAGTAATTCTTATATTACATGGACAATATAGTTAATTAAATAAATATGAAAAGTTTATGTCATTTTTATCTTTTTCTTCTATAAAACACTCTTTTATGAGAAGTTTTCACATGTAACTCTAACTCTCATGTCAACATTTTTCAATACTTAAGTGAAAAATAATATATATATATATATATATATATATATATATATATATATATATATATATAATATGGAGAAAAATAAATTATATTTTATGTTAATTCATGTCGTTCAACTAGTATTTCACTAATTCAAATGAAATATCATTTGATCAAGTAATTGCACAAGCTCAATCATCAATTTTAGTTTAAAATGTTGGTTATCACTCATAATATCAATTTGAGATGTATAAGTATCATTTTATCTTTAGTTTTCAAAATTTCTCTATTTGAATTTATTTTTAAAAAATAAATAATTTCTACAAAACATTTTTACATCATATTTTATTTATCAAAAAACCATACAACTTTGTGGTGATTATCAGACATAGTAATTCAATAATTATATATATATATATAAAATAACAATTCACAAATAGTTTACCTTTTCAAATAATTAAACTATTTATGACAAGTTTATGTTTTTTGGAGCATCTCTTGTTGGTGGGTGTATAGTCTTTGTCTCTCATTTTTCTTTTCTTTTTATTTTATTTTATTTGTATTCATTTGTTCTTACACATTAATGATACATTGATTGTATACTCTGGACTTGGACATTGATATTTGTATTGCTGCCCAAAATGTTTTTTTTTTTAATATATATATTGAACTTAAAATGAAACGATTTATTTTTTATTAGAGTTATAGTAAATACTAAAGTAAAAAACAAAAAAAGGACAAAATTAGATATGTTATATAGGTTGATAGTTTTTTATGACACATGACTGGTTAACTATGCTTATAAAAAAATGACCACAAAATATCTTTACATACTTTTTATTTTACCTTGAACTAAATAACTTTGTCGGTGGCTATTTTATATATATATATATATATATATATTCGTTAATGACTACATATATAATAATTCATAAATAATTAACCTTTCCAAACTTTCAAATATCTCGTTAGTTTATCTTTTTTTACATTAAATTTTATTTTTGTTTGATATATTTTTTCTAATATACCACACACACATTATAAATTATTTTTAACTAAAAGAAACAATACAATTCACAGGAAGCTAATCATTTTAAACCTTTTATTTTTGAAAATTTTGTTTATGTTTAAATATTTGAAGTGGTTAAATAATTTGATATAACTAGTAAAAGGAAAGGACATTTTTTCATCAGTAAAAGAGATAATTTATTCAAATAATTATATTACAAAAATACCTTTATCATTATTATAACAGTTTGACCAAGTTAGACTTCCTTATTGAATCCCATCCCATTTATTGTTCAAGTGATTGAGCTATTCTGTGACTCCAATCCCGATTCAATCTCTAAGATATAATGATAACAGAACTTAATTTTTCTTCTTACCAGCCAATAAAAGAACTTAATATTTCATTCTTGATTATAATTAAATTATCTATAATTATTAATTACAAAAAATTAAGAAAGTTGGTCCCTGAAAGCATAATGAAGAGTTGGAACATTAGGAAGAAGATATGATATGAGTGTGAAGTGGATGCAGACAAGTCCTAACAGAGACAGCTAAGTTGGGTACTGTGGATCAAGTAGATAGAAATTGGACCCAGTTGCGTGGTGTGATACCTTTCCTTTAAAAAAATCCATTCACCTTCCAAACATTGGTCTTAAAAGTTTGTCAGGTTTCAGGGGTTACATTTTTTCAAGAGATATGCCAGATGTAGCAAAAGTAATTTAATAAAATTTTATAATTAACATGGTGTGTCATAATTAGTAAATAGTTTATTTTCTTAAACATTTACACGGTTGAAAAGTTTTAGTACCATGCATAGAAAAAAAAAAAATTTTGGAAAGTTGTAACTATTTAAACTATTATTCCGAGTTCAAGTTAATTGAATCGAATTTTAATGACAGATATTGTTAGGATCAATTAGATTTTGAAACTCAAAGCTTTATGACTTTATCTTTAAATGATACTTCAAAAAATTGAAATAGAAAGATATATTAGATGTACTGAAACAACTATTTCATTATTTTTATTATAATTTTTCTTTAAAACCCTAGTATAGAAAACTTTGTTGAGTTGTGTCAGAGAAATTTGAGAATGAAACAAAGAAGAAGAAAGTTACGGAATTTTCAGGTAAATAATGTTGGAGTTGGGATAATTGTCAAGTTCCATTTTTTTGTAAACATGTGGTGAGAGGGGGACCCCAAAGGAGTTCTTGGGTCCAAACCTAAATGGTGAATGAAAAATCAACACATTTCAAGTTTTCAACTAATATATCAGTAATTGGATAATGCAGAAGTGGTGGCCTTACTACTGGCCTATAAATATCATCATTTTCACAGATAGAATAACAAAAATTGGTTCCAATTGTTTCTTATTTTTTTTGCATTTCAGAGGAAAACAAAGTAAACAAATCTTTGATCATATCAGACATACAGGGCATTACAGGGAATTTTGTAACTATCTCAAAATCTTCATGTGATATGGTAGGAAGGGTTTGTCTTATTTGTGTCCAACTCAATGTTCTGACAGGATTGTTTAATTTTATCAATAAAGAAAATTGATCACCAGAATGAATGGCAAACAAATGAAAAAACAATGAAAAAAAAATTAAGTGAATTGCTGGAAAATAAAATAAGAAAAGGTAAAATACAGAAAAGAAAATGCACAGATTTAAAGAAAAGAGAATTGCAGAACAATGTGAAAAGTGCTGGAATAGAAAAACTAGAATTGGAATGATTAGTTCTAGAGAACCACTGTAGTATATTTGAGATTTTGTACCAGCTTAAGTGACTGTTCCTTTTTACTGATAAATGACTAAATTCTAACTCATTATATTATATAAACTGATATATTCATAATTACTGATAACTTTTATAAAATTTTCCTATTACAATTACAACTTTTTTTTAATTTTCACTGTGAGTGACTTATTCATTGTTCAATCTTCAATTTTTTCAACACACTCTAATCAATCGAAAAGTCCTTTTAACATAGGCAAAATAATCTGTCAAGAACAATATTTTTACGAAAAAAAAATCAATAGAAAGACTATTATAAACTATTTCACAACACTTAGATGAAAAAGATGGCGACTTTAACAGTTAGACTGTCATTAAAATCCCTATGTCCATGAATCAACCGGCTTAATGCAGTTTCTTAAATTATCTCCATCTGGAAAAAGATTTTATCATAATAATATTAGAGATTTTCTATCAACTTTTAATAATTTATAAGTAAGGATAAATTATATCAAACAAGTAACTTGTTTTTTTTAAGTTTGAGTTAGATATATAGTCCATTTATTTGTATAGTATTGAATCATTATCGAGTCATCCTTCACTAATAGAAAAATGACATTTTATAACAAAAAAGTTAATTGTTGTAAAAAAAAATACCCTGACAATTTTGTAAATAAATGAGAACATATTACATCGGTTAAGGGTTAACTGATGTAATAGGAAATCAATTGCTACCTATCACTGATGTAGAAAATAATCTTGAAAAAATTTACAAAAGAATTTTTAAAATTAAAATTAAGCACACCACTTATTACATCTGTTGATACTTTTACCTATGTAATATGATTGTGAACTCTAACTGATATAGAAAGTGACTTTGTATACTCTACATTTTGACACAGACTTATTATATGATTGTTTAAAACAAATGATATAATATATATGTTTACATTTTCTGATATTTTGTTTTGCATTTTTAACTTATGTGATTTGAGTACGAGTGTGATTGTCTAATTCTACTTTTACTAATTTTGTAAGTCCTCTTCTTAATAGATTTTTCATATTAGTAATAATATGCTTAGATTGTTTGATTGAAATATGTGAATAAAAATGTTTGATTTTTAACAAAGTCAGAACACAGTGTAACATTGATTGTTTTGCTAAGCAAGAACATTCTGATTTTCTCAACTTTCTTCACCCATATTGAGTAACACAAAGTGTGATTAGGCTCCACTCTAACTAATAAAGTTACCTAGTTACCTAGTTTATGTTCTTTGTACTTCACAATAACAATATATATAAGTTTGGCCTAGAAAAAAATGCACGCTTTGGAATTAATGATTACCTTTGCCTCTAATGAAGAGTCAAAGTGCTTAATGTGGCGTGCATTAGATTTGCCAAAGTTTCGGTTACAAAATTTTGGAATTAAAGTGAAATCATAACTAACAATCAAACACTATTATTATCTTATTAATGCCCATGTCATATAATATAGTGTTCATTCTTTCCATCTTCTTGGCATGTTTGTACGTGCTTTCTCCAACAATTATCTCACCAAAATCGATAAATCTGGTCATTATCACATTGTTCTCTAGCTTGCAATATCTTCCAGAAAATCCATGACAGTTTAATGTCATTTTCAATCTAAACATTTTCCTTTACACTGACGCAGTCATTTATCATAAATCACGGTCTTAATTTTCTCAATCCTATTTGGGTCTTTTTATAAAATTATAAATGATTTCTTGGACTGATATAGAACACAAAGATTTATAGTCTAATACAAGGATCAAGGTATCTGCTTTACGTAGGAAGTAAGTTCTTTCTTTTTAGAAAAAAAGGATAAAGAATACGAAAGAAAGGAAAAAATAAATAAAGCCATGTTTTTGGGTACAAAGAAAGACATTGGCTATGGTATTCTATTTACTCATGATCGATTCTTGAATAATTGAATTGGTCTTAGTCAATCTTTTTAATAGTGCCAACATGGAATAAACGCATACAATTTCGATGTAGCTTTTTTTTGCCCTTGTCCCTATTACTTACGCAAGGAAAAAATGGGAGAAGCTTATAGGAAAGTTGAATTATGTAGAGTAAAGAATTACAAAACCAGGAGAATAATCCAAAAAATTATGGATACACAATATTAGTGGGTTCTTCTTTTTCTTTAAAGAAAAAAAAGGACAAAAAAAGTAGACAAAAAGAAAAAGAAATCGCCATTAGAGACAATGACTATGACTTAATATGCTTTTTTATTTAAAAAACAAATCGGTTAGGTGGGCATAACAATTGATTTAACAAGTCATAATCTTTTATGAGTATGAGTTGAAGAATAGAGAATTTTCTTTATAAGCTAACTAATTTAAAAAGACCCAAATTAAAAATTTGCAATTTTTGTAAGAAATCACTAAAAGAAAGAGTATGGTGGATATTTACCAAGTGGGTCTCCATGATCCACATTTTGTAGACATAGAATTTAATTTCAAAATACTCTTGCCCTTCTTGATCAACAAACCAAAGAAGAAATTGTGGAGTTGAGATTCCTTTCTACTGTTGCTATTTCAATTGTGATTTGTATATCACACCTAAAACTCAGGAATTGATGAATCAGATTTGGCTAGATTAAGAGAAACAAAAGGGTTGAACCAATTTCCCTTCTAATTCAACTTTGCCATTTACATGGCTTGTTACACATGATGTTCCAAAATCACCGACCACTTCTCAATAATATCAACTCCCAATTCTAAAGGAAGAAAAAAACTTGAAGTTACCACAAATTGCAGTGATAATAATTGGTGTCTAGCTATGAACAGAAGAAGAGAAACTGATGGCTATTGGCTACCGACAGTTTCATTAGTTGAATAGTACTAAGAAATGGTTTCCAATACGTTATAGCAAATAACACCTAAAACTTAAACCAATTGTATTATTTTAATATAAACCCTTTGCTTCCGTGGACATAGTAGGACCAAATAATCAGATTTTGTTGCTCATTTCATTCATATTTCATTTATTTATTTTAGCCCAATTGAATGTGCAAAAGGGCCCACGTGACAAGGCAGCCACAATTTTTTATATGCTCTTGGAAGAAAATGTTAATGTCATAAATTAATTATTAAAGAATTTAAGTTTGGTAAGTCAATAGGATTCCCCCAATAGCTCAATTTATTTTCAGTCTTAACTAATGTTTTATGAGAGTGGTGACTGAAAAGAATCGAATTTTTAAATTGAATACATTAATGGTTTTATACTTTTCATATTTTGTATTGTTAATTAAAAGTAGATATCATTTTAATTATGAGGATAATTGATGGGATTAAAATAAGAAGCAATAAATGGGGTGGTACATTAGAGGGGGTAGTTGGTTAGTTAACCATTGATAGGAGGCAGAAAAAGATTTAGAGTGATGACTTTATGAGCATATCAAAAGGAGAGTCCAAGGGATATTCTTTCTTTATATTATTGATTTGTGTGGTCGTTAAAGTCCACTTGTTCATTTTTGCTTGGACCATTTTGGAGATTTAAGATCAGAAAAAAAAGACCTTAAAAAGTGGGAGATGACTGATTGTGCATGAGACAAAATTAGTATGTCAGAAGCAAACCATTGATTATTATTGTGTTATGGATGAACGATCCAAATCAAAGGAAGTAGCAATTGCAGGCATGGCACGAGGCTTAGTAGAGCGCAAAATAATGCGCATGTTACTGGGAAAATGGCATACCAAAAACCAATTAAAGACTTGTCAAAGTTAGTTGTTTTGATGAAAGTCTACAAACCAAGAAAATGAGAATTCTGAACTTGTGTTTTGATTAAAAAGAAAGAAAGAAAAAGGGGAAAGAAGCAAAAGGGTCATTGGGGTTTTCCAATTTGACTGCAAAAGTTCTTCTTGTTTTAATGTTCTTGATAGAGATTTATTGTTAACGGGGTCATTAAGCTGAAAGATCCTTAACCAAAAACTGAGTTGGTGACTAGTGAAAAGGTAGCAACAAATTGACATGTTTTGGCTCATTAAAAAAAAGTACATCTCAAGAATTGAGGTTGTAGGGTTTAACTCCCTTCAATCTTTATTAGCTTTCAGAACACGTGAATTATATGATATTCCTTGAGTAACCTTTTTCTTTTCCCACCCTTTTTGTTTGAGAAAGTTAGTGTAGGTGTGTTACATTGATCCGTTTTTCATTTATATTCTGCTACCAAAATTAAATAAAAGAAGATAACTTTAATTAAAGACAACAATAAAGATAAGAAAAAAAAAAAAAAGGTAGG
>Ga0099824_1008923_pt1 | contig 12566 bp, 9 predicted proteins | sample SiratrowhiteBW_FD_76837 | JGI IMG/M metagenome (GOLD analysis project Ga0099824, IMG submission 76837) | Root nodule microbial communities of legume samples collected from California, USA - Siratro white BW | ecosystem: Host-associated > Plants > Roots > Nodule | place: USA: California... | reverse complement strand
TAATAAAGTAATAATAAAAATAAGATAATTTTATAAAAACAAAATATCAATTATATTAATATTAGAAAATATAAAAAGATAAATTATAAATAATAATCATAATAATAAAAATAAAATTGTAAAATGATAATAAAGTAATAATAATAAAATTATAATTATAATAATAATCAAAATAAATTTATAAAATAATAATAATACTTTAATTTTTTATTTTAATTCTAATTTTAAAATAATTGATATTTTTTATAATTTCATGTATCAAAATAATAATTTATCAATCAAACTCAATAAATTAATTATATTTAATCTTAAATTAACTTTAACTATAATTTTATTTATAAAAAAATTATTTTATCAACTACACCTATGATATCATTTACAAATTTTTATAATTTTCTTTTTCTTTTCTTAACATTCTTCTCTTAATTCAAATAACAAAACTTTTTCATATTTTCATCTCAAATTTATTTTCTCAAATCTACTTCTTCATCCAAACAAATCTTAAAAATGAGTGAAGATCGTGACAATCTTACAAAAATATTATCTTTTACAGTTTTGGTTTTTCATTTGATGTGGAACCAAACCCAGGGCTTAAGACATGTTTATATTGACTATATAATCGCAGTAGTGTGAATTTCGATGTACCTTCAACTCGTGAACAACAGCAAAAGGTTCCTTTTTTGGATATAGTGACAAATGGATCCTTTGAGAAGTTCATTAGACACCACTTAATTTGATCATAAGACAAATATTAGTCGCACAAACCAAGAAATAGACACACCAAGGGGTTAAAAAACACAAAAAAGTTGCACAAAATATCTCGTGACATAACACATTGAGATCTTCGAAGGGAGAAAGATGATGCTTTACGAAAATACTGCATCCGATAAAAATCGTGTTTTAGAATACGATTTTAGTTTTGACTATTTTTTTTTATTTCTTCTAAAATCTTATTTCATATTACAATTTTATTAACATTTTTTATATTTTTTGAATCATGTTTTCAAGCAAAACATGTCTTTATCTATGTTTTTGTTAATTTGTTCATTTTCGTAAATACAAACTAAAATTACACCGTTTCATAAATTTGCTGAAAGACTAGATATCAAAGAGAGAGAAGAGAAATATTTTTAAATTTAAATCAAAGGAACAGAGAAAAAAAAACAGCTTTTGTTTCTTATATTTTTCTTATCTCTGTTTATTTTTCATCTTGTTATCATTTTTCTCAGCACTTTTCAATTCCAACTATATAAAGAAAAAATATTCAAATACAAGAGGTGGTGGGATGGGACAGAAAGTATGAGAACACATCCAATCGCACCTCTTGACATGACACTCTTATTTTATTAAGACTAACTTCATTACTACAATAAAAACATAATTGCATGATTGTTTATTTTTTCACGTTAGATTTTTGCACTTGAGCCCCTGAGTTTAATCACTTTAAACATGTAAGTATGCAATCCTGAAACTTGAATGCACCATTTGATTATGTAGCAGACGGGGTTTTGGTCGGATTCAGTTATTGTTTGTCACAATTTTCTTATGATGATGATGAAAGCATACTCTGGTTATTTCACAGCCAAAGGCGAAAATCATTGCACGAGACCACGTTTCGCGTAGAGATTAGACAGTAAAGCATGTCTCTTTCAAGGAGGCAAACTTGTCTTGCATGTCATTTGGATAGATTCGTTTCTGATTTCCCATTTCGGACTCAGATTTTTTCATTTCTTTAAGCTAATAAATAATAATTAAATGTAATCTTCCCAAAGTTGTCTCAGTAATCCAACCAGGTTTTCGCCAAGACGTAACGTAGAGTGAACCAATAATGGAATGTCATGAAAACTTTCTAGGTTGTATGAAGAGGTTGAGTCCAACTTTTTCAAAAGAACAAAAAACCAAACAGTGGCCCAAATAATAAGAAATTATTAGGTACTCCGAACTGTAATCTATTTGTATGATCCTAACCAATATTTGTAAAACACATTTGTGAGTAAAAGAGTGGCATGGCATGCGTTCCTTTTGTGTATCTAGGGTGGCATGTGTGTGCATGCCCTCTAATGATTGTGACGAATAGAAACAAACAAGTGTGACCCCTCCAATGCACCATTGCCATGTCATGAATGCCTTCAAAAGCCACTTCTTTAGCTGCATTTACCCCCAAAGCATCACCAAACATTTATCAATTTCCAAGCGTGAACATCATATCAAATTCTTGCAGGTAAAGGCACAGCCAATTTTGTATTAGAATAATAGTCTCTACAACTTTTGTCACATGCCCAAAAGAAAAGGGTAAAACAATCCACACAGAGCATCATCATTTCATCTGACCATCAATGTTGGCCGTTGGTTAAGAGATGGTAACGACCCACCACTGTTTGATTGAAATACTTTACCCACTTTTTTTTCTTCTCTCTCGTAAGGGTAAGTAGTAAACCTTGCACTGTATGTAGTTAAGGTACACTCTGAGACAAAAGTCACAGAGCTTCAAAAATTACCTCACAATTGGCTAAACCTCCAAATAGGTTTGTAATTTTAAAATAATAGTGAAAGGATGTGTGAGTTGTTGCATTTATTTTTATCACAATATTGACCATTAATTGTCTCGTTAACAATTATAAACATACTTTATATTCAAAAGTTTTTTTTTCTCCTTAAAGAGTCAAATCATTAATTTGCGTTGCATCAAATGAAAGTTAACAAACTGACCCGTCTAATAAGTTTATAATATTTTATTAAGATAGTGAGTACCTCCTTCCGGTTACTATTGGAATTTAATGTTTGTCCAACTAAAAATGGAAACACAAAGAGAGAGAGAGAGTAAAACCTAATCTCATATTTTAATTTGGCAAGTTGAGGTATTTGTTAAAGAAGCCTAAATTTGTTACAGTGAGCAATTAGAACCTAAATTTTAGAGGCAAGTTGTCCAGTCAAATATACCTAAATTTTCCTCATCCAACATGCCATGTCACGTCACTGTCTTCATCTCATTTGTTATGGGAAAACTTCCAAGTACGGTGTTTTTCATCTTGGTTTTCTAGTCAAACTTTCAAATGTTAACCTACTGGGCTATTTTTGTCCTTCTTCAACCTATAATTTTATATGATACAAGTCAAAATAATATTAAAAAAAGAGGTAAATGAATCATCACTTTTTCGTTTCGTAAAACTATACATCAAAGTGTAAAATAAGAATATTAAAGAAGTGTATTGCAAATTAGAAAATCGAAAATTATAATGAACACAGAAAGAAAGCAGGGGTAAAAATGAAAGAATGGAAAGTAAAGAGAAGGACGCGTGGATCCTCGTGAATTCTCTTTCTCTTTCTTAATATCGTCTTCTTCTTCGCTCATTCTTCATTCAAATACGAATTCCAATTCTTGCAATTTCTGATCACTCAATCATCGCCTTCTCTGTTTTCAAAAACAATTCCAATCATATCCCTCTTCTCTCCATCATTCTCTCCTCATGGCGTCATCGCAACACTCCAATCACAAGAAGCGCCGCAAACTCACGCACCACGCTTCCCTCGCTCCCGCTCCCTGGACTTCCCAAACCGAACACCGCATCTACGCCTCCAACCTCCTCCACGCGCTCCGCCGTAACAGCCCTGCCGCCACCCGCGACGTCCGCGCAGCCGCCGACCGTGCCCTCGCCGCCACGGCCAAAGGCCGAACTCGCTGGAGCCGCGCGATTCTCGCGAATCCGTTTGGCCGGTGGAAGCGGAGGAACCACAAGAAAGCCAGGAAGTCCGGCGCCGGATTGGTGAAGAAGAAGACGCCGGAGATTCTAAGAACGGTCCCGCCGCTGCAGAAGAAAGCGCGCGTTCTCGGACGGTTAATCCCCGGCTGCCGGAATTTGTCGTTCCCGAAGCTTCTAGAAGAAGCCGGTGACTACATATCTGCCTTGGAAATGCAAGTGCGAGCCATGACGGCTCTCGCCGACCTTCTCGCCGGCGGTCCCGCGCCCCCCGCTCCGCTCCGTTCGAGTTGACCTACTTTGTTTTTTAGTGTTTCTATTTTTGTTTATTATATATATGTTTATATATCGTTTTTTATTGGTTTTCAGCTTTGAATTCCTCTTCTCTATCCTCATTTTTTTTTTTATTATTTCAGTTGAGGAAGTTATTATCGAGAATAATAAGATATGTTTTATACTGTTTATACTAATAGTACTACGATATAGTATACTTTTTGAAGCTTGGGATAAAGTATTAACACGCTCTCAATTATTGATGAGAAACAAATTAAGACCTTCAAATTTATCTGTAGTAGCAGAAGAACCAGTTTTTCAGTTGATTTAGTCCTCGTATACAAATTGAAAATATTGCTTGTTTCTTTTTTAATGTAGAAACAATTGATTAACTAGTTCTAATAAATGTAATTTTTGAATCACATTTTTGACTGTGAAACTGAAAAGGAACATAGGGTTGGGTGAGATTCATATGTGAGGTGAGTGATGAGATTTGGTTGCATAGCATTGCATGCGAGTGACGTGGCATTTGAAGAATAAGAATGGTGATTGGGGTTTTGTATTTGCATCCACATTGTTCTCCTTGGAACAGACAAATATGGGTCAGATCCTACACAATGTTCTTTCTTTCTCTCTCTGCCCAAACACCTTTTTCCCTATTGAGTCCTGACACGCGTGCAACCTTCACAATACATCTCTCATGCCATGTGGCCACCCTTTCCTCCATTTTTCAACTTTCATTTCTCAATATTCATTTCACATTCTTTGTCGTTTCCCTTAACCATCACATTCCACGTGCACCCATTTCCTTCCATCATCTCTGTCCCTATTTTTTCTTATAAACCTTTATTTTTAATTCTTCATTTCACCATGTCAAACAACATCTCGACACGTATATCTTTAACATATGAGTATTTATCAGCCACATTGTCTTTAAAATATTCACTGACAACACCCTAAAAATATAAAGGTGACCCTACTTTATGGAACCCATCTTAAGGAATATGTATTCTCTTTTGCCATAGATATTCCATAAACTATACTTCATTTTGACCTCATACCATGACACGTTTAACTATTTCTTTATAGCAAAAACAAACATGGATTTCGTGTCAGTGTGCTTGCCTATAAAATTATGTACATGTTTCTTTGATAGCCTTTCAAAATTGGGTTTATTTTATGGCCCTGAAATGGGATTAATTAAAGTCCTTAATCTGTTAAATAAGACCACTAGTTTGTCTGTTGGTGCATTTTGCCTGACGTGATCATCGGTGTCGTCATCTGTGGTTCCAAACTCTGGATTTGTGTTTTAGACAGCTCAAATTTGGTGCACATGATGGCTACGTAAGCATGCCAAGTACTGCTTATTAAGTGCTTTAAGAGCCTTGGGACCTAAAACATCATAATTATTTGGGTATTCAGCCTTGTCGTATTTGTTGTCTAATGAAAATGATATTGATAATTTAAAATAATTTTTTCCTTATTTATATCTTCAAAGAGACTGGTATCTTTAGTAACGAGTCACAACCAAATCCTATAAAATAAAAGAAAATAATATTACCTTCAAAGTAATATTACCTTCAGATTAAAATCTCAAGTCACTTTTTTTTTTATTTATATGATGTTTAGTTTGTTCATTTTAACATAATACGAGACTTAATTCGTATTTGAATTCCAAAAAATTTTAGACGAATGTAGGTATATTCTATAACGATATTTTTCTCCTAATTAAAAGTATTATTTACTTATAGATATTTTAATAGTAACCCTTACTTACACCACTAAACACTATAATGAAATATTTTTAAATTTTATGATAAGGAGAATTTTGATAGGAGAGATCTATAAATCGTATTTATCTATATCGGATTTATGTTAACTGATAGACGAATAACAAGTCTAATACCATTTGTTAGCCAATTTGAGGTGGGGAAAAAATGAAATAAAAGTGTTACGTAAACACATTTGGGTGTTGGTGGTGACGTTGTCACTATTGAATTGGAGTTTTCCCATTGGAACTACAATTGGAGGGTCTGTTTATCAGTTTGAACATTTTAGAAAAATAATTTCTTTGTATTATTATCTGTGGTAAATGTGGTTCGGTTTGCTATTATGGGCATGTTCATTGTTTTTGGGGCACCAGGCGCATATGCGATTTATTTACCGGGATTTAAATTTCTGAAAATTATAACTATTTCAATAAAGTTGTTGATAAATTGGGAAAACAGAAAAGATGAAAAGTAAAAAAAAAAAAGAATAAAACAATGTTGTCATAGAAATAAATTAATGAAAAAAAAAAAAAAGGAAATGGAAGTACTACTACACGTGGCCTTTTCAAAGGATAGAAAACGACAAATGGGAAGGGCAAGTCATGTGGAAGTAGTGATACCTATACTCCTTTTTTTCTCCCTTTATTTTTCTCACAAAATATATAACGAAAAATATATAAAAAAGTGGAATCAATCTTCATGCAATTCGTGCCGACAATGTCTTCTTTTTTATCTTTCCAAAATTGCCAAAAATGTGTACAACTAGGGTTTAGTTAGAATCTACAAAATAGTGTGGATCTAGCTATGAGAATATTTTTTCAGTCAGACTATTCAATACCTTCTCTCCATTTTTTTATTTTATCAGTTCTATTTATAACTAATTGTTTTTTTTTTTTGAGTTTGTAATTTCCTTTAAAAATTAATTATTTTATTGAGTTTCTAATACCTTTTTAAAAAATTAAGGTTCATATCCTTTTTATCTTATTTTAAGTTATAATCTTAATTTCACGATTTATTAAAGTGTTTTCCAAGTTTATTTTCAGATTATATATTTATTCTTGTTTGATTATAACATAATTTTTCTATATTTTATGAGATATATATTTTAATTTATTCTGTTAATACTTATGTTTTATTATTCTACATAGTCTTGAACAATAAGAATTATTCAGATAAATTGAAATACTATCTAGTACTACAACTATAAACATTTTTTTTTTATATTATCAACTAATTAGCAAATAGAACATTTGCTGACTAAACCATGCTTCAGACTCAAATATAAACAAAAACAACTTTGCGTGCTAAATAAATAGAAACAGTTAATGTGAAATTGACTTCTATATTTTGTAAAATTCTCAAGTTCAATTTCTATTCTTTTCGGCAATTTTAGTTGTTTAAGTTTTAATATGTAATTTTGTTCCTTAAACTTTTTTACAAAATTTTAAAATCCCTTAATACTTAATTATCTTTGCTTAAGTCCAGTTTCAGTTTTTAAAATATACTAAACCACTTTCAAACTTTATTCGATAATAAGTCAATTTTTTAAATGGATTATAATCTTTTTGGTCTATTTCAACCATGTATCTGACCATTAAGCTTGTTTTAAAATTTCTAAAAAATATATTTTTAAAATTTAAATTAGTAAAAGTAATTTTAAATCTAAATATAATACAATATAAATTATAATCTATACGATTTTAAAAATAATAATAGTTTTAAAATATATGTAGTTTTTAAAATAATAATATTTTAAAAATAATGTTTATTTTATTAATCGTTTAAAATGATCTCTGAAGTGGAGATTTTTTTATTTTTATGGGGATGTGAAGAGGAGATTCTTATGCCGGTTCTGAGAGTGATTCTTTCTACACCTCCATATTGATTTTCTGCACTTCCATAATTTTAACATATTTCCATTTTAATCTTGAAAAAAGACAAAAATAACCTTTATTATGGTAACTGGGATTTTTTTTTTTTCACTTTGCTGGTTACACAAACCGCAATACAATTAAAAAATAAATACATTGCGGATTGTACAACTCGCAATTTCATGTTCTGCACCTTTCACATTGCGGGTTGTACAACCCGCAATATAAAACTTTTTTTAAATACATTGCGGGTTGTACAACCCGTAATACAAAATTTTTTTAAATACATTGCGGGAGCCCGCAATGTATTTAAAAACAATTTGTGTTACAGTTTATACAACCTGTTACTGTGGTGTAGTGGTAATTATCACATTATTTTTACACCTGGGTTGTACAACCCGTAATGTATTTAAAAAAAAATTTGTATTGCGGTTTGTACAACCAATGACAGTTATTATGAATGAAAGCTATTTTAGTCTTTTTCTCAATGCTAAAATGAGAATATGTTAAAATTATGGAGGTGCAGGAAGTCACCATGGAGGTGCAGGAAGAATCACTCCGGTTCTGAAACCCAAGTTAGGGTTGTTGAAGTTGAGACCATACACAATGATGGGCTTCAAGTATAGAAAATGGGTTTTTTTCCTTCCTGCACCCTACATTAATAGCAAAAAAAATTAAAATACCCTCACAACTACACGTCCCTTTTCATGGGAATTTTAAGAGGAAGGAGAGAAAAACTTTGGATTTGATTAAAAACTTATATCGAAAAACTCTTTCTATATATATATATATATATATATATATATATATATGCTCTGAAAATTTTTGTTTTGAAATACATGTTATATGTTTTCAAAAAATATTTAAAAAAACACGTTTCAAAATGTATTTTATATACAAGAAAGCCTGTTCTAAAAATCTTGTTTAGAAAATATTTTTTAGAAAGCCTATTCCAGAAAAAAATTATTCTGAATTTTTTTTTTAAAGTAGATAATCCAAAAAAGTCGTATTTATGAAAGTTAAAATGGTTATTAAAAAGTTGTGGAGAAGTCATCTTTATGAAACTTAAATTGTGGTGGTACAGTTAGAAATTACGAGGATGCAAAAAAACAAAAACCTAGAAAATGAATATTGCAAGAAACTCCTTCAACAACATGTAAACGCAATCTAACATGATAGAAATAGTATGCAATTGTAAACGCTGGACAAATTCTGCTCTTTTTTTTTTTATATTTGTTGTTTGTCTAAAATAAAATTCATTTATATGATATTGTATGTTTATATAAAAATTATATATTTTAAATAAATAGATATAATCATTCATGAATAAAGAATATATAGACGAAGAAAGGAAAGCAAATAAAAGAGGAAAAAATGAAAAAGAAAAAGAAAGGAAATCATATTTGAAAGAAGGAAAAACGATATTTAAGTAAAATGATTAAAAATATATATTTAATAATACAGGGAGATAAGTTTAGAAATGATGTAAACATTTTTTCGGGTTCTCATATTTTAGGATACCTATCTTCAAATAAAAAGTAAAGAGCAAGGGTAAATGTTTCATTGAGATTTTGCATTTGATTCCGTATCAGCCCAACATATGCAATTTATTAAGTTTTATAAGTAGTTAGAGATAAAATTTAGTTATATCATAATTCTTTCAGCAGCTTAATAGTTTATCAGATGTGCCAAAAATTCAATATACATAGCTATAGGTATATAATTAGGTTCAACATATACAATAACATCAACTTGATCATATATATAATATGTAATGTTGAATAAATAATCCTCTAGTGTGAAAAATGTTTGAGCCATAGTGGCGCGCGCCGTAGTGTTTGTTTGAATAAATAGAGGCGATTCAGTTTTCAGTTTTGAGCAGTTATTTGCTGTGAAGGAAAGAAAGAAGAACCAAGAACTGGAAAATGTCTCTGCGAATTGGTTCTGATTCTGGTTCAGGTGCAGCTTCTGGTTTTGATTCTCGTGCTGTCAGGAAGAAACTCTATAAGAGTATAATTGATGCTGAAAAGGGTCGGAGAAGGAGGGAAGAAGAGCTCGTCGTCATGAGAAAGTCCAAACGCCAAGAGTATCTTCTCAAGAAACGAAAAGAGATTCAAGCCAAGTCCTTTGAAATGGTCTGTACCTATATATCATTTCAACCACAACTTCCTTTCAATTTTTTGCTCCTTTCATCAACAGCTTTTCAGTCTTGTTTCATTAGTTGTTCGACGATATTTCTGAGAATGCACAGCGTATAAGATCTCAGGACCCTGACCAACAGTTGGCGGCAGTTGTTGCCTTGGGAAATCTGCTAGCACTTGGTCTGGTTTCAATTCATATTTCTTATATCATGCATTTTTAATCTTTTGATCAAGCAATTTTAACATTGGTTCACTGGTTTTGTTTTATGTTAATTAAGACAACCCTCCAATTGAAGAGATTGTTATGGCTGGTGTTGTCCCTCGCTTTGTGGAGTTCTTGTCAAGGCAAGATGCACCCCAATTGCAGGTACATATGTACTCATTGGATTTCCCATATCTTTTTCTTTCTCATTCACTCACACCATAGTTATTATTCCTTGTATTCTGCAGTTAGAGACTGTTTGGGTTCTGACTAATCTTTCTGCGGAAGCATCTCTATACACATCAGTTGTGGTATATCATGGTGCTATTCCCTCTTTGGTGAATCTTCTTAGTTCTACTAACGATGACATCAGAGAACAGGTCATGTCTTCTGATTGAATAGTAAACTCTTCAATTTCTTTTGATTATTTGTGTCCCAAAAAAGAAGATAATTATTTACTTAATCTGAGTTTGGTTTCTCTTGCTTGAACAGACAGTAGGAGCTTTAGGGAACATAGCTGGTGATTCCCCAAGCCATAGGGATCGTATTCTTAACCACGGTGCTCTATTGCCTATATTATATCTGCTGCAGCCACATTCAAGATTGTCTTTGTTTAGACAAGCAACGTGGTGTTTATCAAATTTTGTCCGTGGACGTCCTCCAGTAAAATTAGAACAGGTTGGAGACATTTCATAAGATATTGCTTTTTGAGACTGATCACACATTTAAGATGTTTATCAGTAGTGTTAGTAAGAAATGGGCTTGATCTTTGTTAGGTAAGGGCTTCATTGCCTGTCCTTCAGCGTCTAATCCACTTCAACGATGAAGAAGTTGTAAAACGTGCATGTTGGGCTCTCTCTTACCTTGCAGATGGCCCAACTATCACTATTCAAGCTGTTGTTGAACTAGGAGTTTGCCCAAAACTTGTGGAGCTTCTGCTGTATGTTCCTCTGCTCTTTACAACTTAATTTGATGCCTCATGCCAGTACACCATTTTCTTTTTCTATTGTTCTGACAGTTTGGGATGATTAAGTTTCCTTTTGAAAGTTCTCCATCAGATAAAATTGCCTTACCTGCTCTTCGGACTCTAGGAAATATTGCTGCCGGTAATGATGTTCAGACACAGGTAGAAAGAACAATGTACAATCTATCTTCTCATTCTTCTAAAAGCATGTTTGATGATGTGATTTTTATATTATGTGGTCAAGGTATGATTGTGCGTCTAATATACAAGTTGAAGAATATATGGTATCAACAAGTCATATTAAGACAATATATATATTTTTTTCCTTTCTCTCTAAGTATATTTTACTTTCAACCTCATAGGATGTTTCTATGCGTATTTTCAGGTTGTACTTGATAACAGACTGATCCCGTTTCTTCACCAACTTCTTACTAAGAATGAATACAAATACAAAAAAAGAATCTTTCTAGATGCTTGTTACACAATCTCAAATGTCACGGCTGGGACTAAATCTCAAATACAGGTCAGGGAAAGGTTGACGGATCATTTAGTAGTGGAGTCCTAAAATGAACTTTTTTTCCCATTCTTTATTTTGACATGATAAGATATCACAAGTCTTCATGAGAATTTATGAACCTTTGAAAAATTGTTGTCATGATTATTGCTGCAGGCTGTGATTGATGGGAATATTATTCCAATTCTTGTTGAAATTCTTTATATTGGAGACTTTGAGATCCAGAGGGCAGCTGCGTGGGCGATTCTCAATTTGACTACTAGAGGATCTAAGGAGAATATCAGGTATGGTTTTTCCTTTATCATAATTTGATAATCAAAGGTTTTAGTATGGATTAGTTGGATGAGTTTTATCATAATGTGACTTTAATTGTAGGTTCCTGGCTGATCAAGGGTGCATTAAGCCACTATGTGAACTCTTGGCCAATTCAGACCCATCAATTTTGTTAATATGTCTGGAGGTGCTGGAGAAAATGTTGAATGTGGGAAGAGATGAGCAGGAAATGGGACTGAGAAATAATTTTATTGGGAGGATCAGTGAAACTGAAGGAATATATGAAAAGATATATAATTTGGTGTCAAATGAAAACAACGATATCACGCAAAGAGCTTTAAGGCTTTGTAAAAGAATCTGCCCAGAAAATAAATTCGACTATATGGATTTGAGTCCCTAATCACCAAAATTTTTTGGCCAGAGAAGATTTTCATATTTTTTTTTCAGATTTCGTAGTGAAAATTTTCAGTAAATGTTAACATTGTTACATGACTTAGTTTTACTTGTTTATGCTGCAGAGAAATGGAAGAGAAGTTTATTAGGAACCAAAGAATTAGGAACACAAAAGAGAAGATAAGTTTTATCTAATAGTAAGAAAAGAACAAAGAACTTTAGTAAGAAAAGAACAAAGAACTTGCATTTACAAACTTTCTATCATACGTGATCAAACCAGTTGGCTGTCTAAACGTCGATTCTCATACATCCAGAGAAGACTTGCATTTATATAAAGAAGTTTTTGGTAAATTGTAGTTTCTATTGCTATTTTTTGAATGATAATTTTTTTTTTTTTTTTTTGGTTTTGAAAGTGAGGATAGAGATTTTTTTTTTTTTTTTTTTTTTTTTAATTTTAATTTTTTTTTT
>Ga0099824_1008922_pt1 | contig 12567 bp, 6 predicted proteins | sample SiratrowhiteBW_FD_76837 | JGI IMG/M metagenome (GOLD analysis project Ga0099824, IMG submission 76837) | Root nodule microbial communities of legume samples collected from California, USA - Siratro white BW | ecosystem: Host-associated > Plants > Roots > Nodule | place: USA: California... | reverse complement strand
ATTGATGAGATCACCAGTATTCTAAAGTTGATACTTTCCTTCATTTCAGGGTCAGATTTTGGAGAAATTCTAAACCATGATATATCAAGTAAGATTTTATCATCTTAATTTCTCAATGCTTTATTTAATTACACAAGTGGAGTAGAGCTTTTAACAATTATTAAAATAAACTTTTAATAGTAGTCTAAATTTTTCATTAACAGAAATGTTGTTAAAAAAATATAATATTGATCGGCTATGGCTCGAGATACAATTGTCTGTGTATATATTTTTTTTAATTTTATTTTGTTTTTAAAAATTCCCAACGACTTCCGACAACAGTTTATGATGAAACCGTTGTATTTTCTAATTTTATTTTTATTTTTAAAATTTTCAATTCTATCAATGATGTATGAACTGTTATTGTAAGTAATATATGATGATGGTTTTTAAAAAATAACTGTTAAACTTATTGACCCTAATAACCTTTATCAAAATATGAAAATAGTTTTTTTTTTTTTAGTAATGCTGATAAAAAACAAAAAAAGAGTCCTTTTTGAGTGATCTCGAGTAATTCTAACTGATATTTTTCTTCATTTCAGGATTAGTTTTAGAGAAGTGCTGGTCTACGATATAGCAAGTAAGATTTTATCATCTTAATTTCTCAATGCTTTAATTCTACACAAGTGGAGTATAGCTTTTAAGAATGATTAAAATAGACTTTTATTAATAATACTAAAATTTTCATTAAAAAAATGTTGTTAAAAAATAGAAGATTGCGTCACGGTTCCAAATTCAAGATTTTTTTTTTTTAGTTTTATTTTGTTTAGGGTTTATGAAATTTAACACATACTTTATTTCATTTTAGAGTATTAGTATAATCATTCAAGTAAAAATTGCTTGCAGCTATTCTCATATATATATATATATATATATATCTTTGTGGCATGGATTTGCAAATTTGTGTTTTGGATGCCACTAATTGTTGTTGTGATTTTGGTATATAAGTGGAGGAAAAGGCGTGCATGTATCAAAATAGTGAAAATTACCTTGAACAAAATAGTTTAGCACCTATTAGATATAAGGAAATCAAGAAAATGGCTGGAGGTTTCAAAGAGAAGTTAGGTGAAGGAGGATTTGGCTCTGTCTTTAAGGCAAAGTTGTGTACCAGATATTTTGTGGCCATCAAAATGTTGGACAATTCCAAAAGAAATGGACAAGATTTTATCAATAAAGTAGCAATCATTGGAAGAATACATTATCAAAATATGGTACAGTTAATTGGATTTTGTGTTAGTGACTCAAAGCATGCTCTTGTGTATGAATTCATGCCCAATAGATCTCTTGATAAATTTATTTTCTCAAAAGATGGAAATATAAATTTAAGCTATGAAAAGATATATAATATATAATTGGAGTGGCTCGTGGGATTGCTTATCTACACTATGGGTGTGAGATGCAAATTTTGCATTTTGACATCAAACCCCATAACATCTTACTAGATGAAAACTTCATCCCTAAGGTCTGTGACTTTGGATTGGCAAAAGTTGTACCCAACGGATAATAGTATCATCACAATGACTGCAGCAAGAGGAACCATTGGATATATGGCTCCAGAACTATCTTACAAAAATATTGGAGAAATATCCCATAAGGCTGATGTTTATAGTTTTGGAAAGCTTTTGATGGAGATGGCAAATAAGAAGAAGAATATAAATCTTCATGTAGACTGCTCAAGTCAACTTTACTTTTTCCTTTGGATCTATAACCATATTAGAGAAGAGGAAGATATAGATATAAAAGATTTGACTGAAGAGGAAAAGATAATAATAAAGAAACTGATCATAGTTGCTCTTTGGTATATACAATTGAAACCAAGTGATCACTCTTCAATGAATAGAGTAGTGGAAATGCTTGAAGGAAACATTCTAGACTTAGAAATACCTCCAAAACATATTATGTATCTTGACGAAATGAGTTTAGATGGTCAAACAATGAACTCAACATCCAGTGACTTTAACTTATTCTCTTAATTCGTTCATGTAAAGTATAAGTATGAACTTTTCCTTCAATGAAACATATTATTTAACTATCGATAGTAAAGTTTTATTTTTCAATTTTTTTCTCCTACTAAAATTTTACAGCAAATGTGTTATTAAATTTAGTTTTTTGTTTGAAGATTTCAAATGTGAAATCATGAACTCGTTATACTTGAATATGTATGGTGACATTCTACAATTTTCTATTTTGTGAAAGTGCGCCCGTATGGGATAGATAGCTAAGCTAAAGTTGAAACAACTGTGCCAGAGAAGTTGGTAGTCATTTCAGTTTTAGCTCATATTCCTAGATATTTTTGAACGTTGTAGCTTGGAGCAAATTCTTTTAGGAAAGACATAGAAGGCATTCTTTATTTCTTCAAACTTAAGCTTTAGAATATTCTTCCTACATGTCAACTTGAAGTCTTGGTTTGTACTTATTGTCTAAATGATCTTTAATTAACTTATCAGTTGAAATAAAACTTGACTCTACCGTTTATTAGACGAAACATATGCATTTGTGATATAATTAACATTTGTTAAATACAACTACTTCACGTATTCGAAGCATTAGGCTTTTTTTGTTACTTGTATTCGAATAACTAGGCTTAGTATTGTTTTAACACTAAAATAGAAAGATAAAATAGTTCATTCAACGATAAATTCTGGAAAGTATGTACTACTTCGTTCAAGTAATAAACAAAATATGACTTTTTTGCTTTTTAGGAGAATTTCTAGAAAATATAGTGCATCCACTCAATAATTGAATCATGAAAAAACACCATTAAAAGTAATATAAAAAATAACTTCCGTAGTGAATAGTTAGGATAAATTAGTAATATCAACCTCACCTTACAATTAAAATATAATATCTTCTACCCATTTAATCCTCAAGGATTAAATCCTCCACTTGCAAGTATTCTAATAAGATATATCATGATCATTAGTTTATATTTTATTAGTTTATTACAAAAATTAGTAATAACTGAATTAGTTTATTAATCTGTCTTAACAAGCAGATTAATGCAAGAAAACTATGAGTAGTTATGACACGAAGTTGAGAAAGAACTTGAGGCGATGCTGGGTAATTTTAAATTTTTTTTGAAGTGCTCTTCACAGTGGCTGCACAAAACAGGTTGGGCAGCCATTCCACACAGTGTTGGACGATGACAACGACAGCAACAACGACAGTAGAAAACACTCCTCGTGGTGATGGAGGTTCAAGTGGAAGAATATATGGAGGTGTAGAGTTCAGAAATGTATAATTGACTATGCAATAAAATAATAAAGACAATATGAAAAATCTATAGTTATATGGAGATGCTAAAAAAAGTATGGAGGTGAATGAAGAAGTCGTCCAAATTAACATTGCACTTTCTCCGACGACCCATAACACTAACTCCAACAAACTAAATGACTGGCCCAACTAAAACTCCTTTCGTATTAACCTAGAGGACACTTCTGACCTTTCTTCTCAATGATTAACTATAGACAGTAATTGATGAGGTAGGAAGCAATTGGCCTCGATAATTTTATTTAAATACGTCTAGAAAAGCTGTATTAACAAAATCTTTCTTTTGTGAGGGGAGTTAAATTTAATGAACTCAAACTCTTTTAATTTTCTAGTTTTTAATATAAATTTTTATTTAATTACGTGATTTTGTTTTTCAGTACTTTTAATATTTATGATATTATCACTTTATACTTTTTAAATGAGATTTGATTCACATGAAAAAGTGATTTTAAATTTAAAATAAAAAAGAACACATAATTATGATTAATGTTGAGAATAATTTAATTTGACATATCTAAATCTTTTATATTTAATTAAGTCGTAATATGTTATAAATTTGAATATTTTCAACTAGGTTCTTATTAAAAAAATTATTTTATTAAGTGTCTAAATATTTCTTATTTTCATGTATGTATTTTACTATTTGAATTTTTTTATTAAAAAAATGTTATTGTTATTACTTTTTTTTTTTTTTTTTATCCAATTCACCAATCAACTTACACCTTTCTCATCTTTTCTCTTCAATTTATTGACTCGTTAATAAACTAACTCTTGAAAAGAGAGTAAGTGAATTGACTCTTTAAGTAATGGTTACACCATCCCATTTGACAATAAAAATTAAACGATGGGTAATTAAATAAAAGTATAAAAGTATTTCTAACATTGAAAAGAACAAAATCTTTCAATAGAAATTTAATTAAAAATATTTAAATTTATAAGATAAGTTAGCCAATATTTATGTATCTAGAATTAATTACTTCATTCGAATTTTCAAGAAATTAATATTAAAATCATATAATTTAAATCTATTCATTAAAAAATTAAAATTTGAATAATTAAGTTAGTTGATTTAAATATAATTAGAATAATACTTGATTGCATGAGAGATGATTTAGTGAAATTTAATCCATCTCATCATAAATTACAACCCTAAGCTTTGCATGGAAACTATTCCACAATTTATAAATAACTTATATTTCTTTTTTCTTTTAGTAGTCCCTTCGTTTAAAGAGACTTAAGTATTGAGTTTGGATTTTCTTTTGTTTAAACTCAAGTGTGTTACTATAGAACGTAGACCTTCTTTGTGCGACTCAAGTTTATTTCATATTTTAAGCTTTTTTTAAGCTTTGCAATTCCATATTTCAATCAATTATATGTACATATATGTACAACAGAAGGTAAACTTGGCAAAAACATCAGAATTTAAATTAATTAGCACATAGCCTTGATTCATAAAATAAATAAGTAAGATAGGGATAGATATATTCTTAAACCAAAAATTAATCTTGATCCCACAATTTATTTTATGAAAAAAAATTATGAACCATTGCAAACCGATAGAACAAAGCAACAATGATTTTCAGGTAAACAATGTCAAGCATGCCTCAATAAAGACAATCAATAATTTTCACACATATAAACTCTAATTTGTGGTAATTTAATTACAGGTAATTCGTAATTCTTTTATAATTTTATTTGAAGTTAGGATTCATAAAATTGGAAAATATTATCAATAATGGAGAATCATAAAATTCAAACAACCTTGCTCTCATACCACATGTTAGTTCAATCATAATTTTAATCAATCAACCAAAAACAGTCTATAGGATCTTAGAATCTATGATTCTCACATAATATAGGATAATAGTAAGAGAGACTTACCTTAATTTATGAGAGACCTAATAAAAGAACTTCAATATTCTTTTTCTAATCTATCTCTCTTTCAGTCACTCTTCTTCTCCACACACATTCTTGATAGTCAATTGTGAAGAATCTTGACGCTCCAGAAACATAACCCTAATTTTTTGTTGGTTGATTACTATCAACTATTTATAAAATAAATAACCTTTCATAATTATTAATAAATTCTTCTATTTATTAAATTACATTCAAACCCATAACTATATTTTATATGAGTCACATTCACATTAATAAAATATATTTATTTATTTTCTTATATTGTGCACTGCTTACTTAATCATGATAAACTAATTTATTCTATTCTATTTTTGACAAGTCAATATAGTACAAAGAGGTTAGATTGGATGTTTTTTTCTTGCATTTCCTTGGTTTCCTCTTGTGTCATTAGAGAAAAGAAAATTACCATTTAACTTTATTAGAAAAGTAAATAAATCTTCTTACACCTTACTTAATATTTCCAATTAAACCATTCAAAGTATAAAAAACATATTTAAAATTGTACAATTAGAATAATAAATTTTTAAAAAAAATATATTTTAAATTTTTATATTTTGTATTATGCTAATTAGAATATAATTGTTATATTCTAAATTTCTAAATAAAAAATATATTCAGAATTGAATAATTTAAGATATAACTAATTATAAATTTAGAATATTATTTTTAAATTTTTTATAAACATACGGATGCAGAAGAAAATCATAAAGGTGGAAAAAGATACGGGCGTTAAATTGACTTGTTTTATCGCATAACAGGACCAAAATGTTTTTGAGTAGACCATATTCACTTAATTAAGAGTAGAAAAAAAAATCGAGATTTGCATGGACGAGGCTGAATCTTTGTTTAAGTGAGCAAGACAATATTAAACTAATACATTTTGCTTATGTGAGAGGTTTGCAATATAACAAGACAATATTAAATTAATACATTTTGCTCAATAAGAGAAATTGCTTCTTGTACCCTACTCATTTAGTTCTTGTACCTCCATCATAATTTTAAAATACTAGTTCTATTTTTTGGAATATAAAAATATTTTCGGAATTAGTGTTCTGAAATAAATTTTGAGGGTGTAAAAATTAATTCTGGAATTCTAACTCTGAAAATTTAATTTAATTTTCAAAATCTCTTTTCATAAACATGTTTTGGAAACCTTATTCTAAAAACATGTTTTAGAAACCCTTGCTTTTCTGCAACTCAATTTTTTCATCAAATGTTTCTTTAGAATGGAAATGCCATATTATTTTCGAAATCTCTTTTCTAAAATGAAAAACAAAAAATAAAAACCAAAAACATGTAAGATCACTCTACACCACCGCAATTCAACATCCCAACAATAACAAACATGCCGTAATCAAATCAAACCTTCTTTATCAAAATTTAATTGAAATCAACACTAAACAAACATAAATCAAATTTCTAATCAAACTAAACCTTCCTTATCAAAATTTAATTCAAAATCAACACTAAATGAAACGTAAATAAAATGAAAATCAAATTTCAAAATTTAATAATAAGATCAAATAGGACCAAAAACCAATACCAAAAACAACATTGTAGTACCTCGAACAACCGAACTCAACAAACTAAACGACTGGTCAACTAAAACTCCTTTCATATTAATCTATAAGACATTTGTGATCTTTCTTCTCAATTATTAGCTAATAATTGATGAGATAGGAAGCAAGTACTTTCGATAAGTTATTTTATTTAAATAGGTTTAGAAAAGTTGTATTGACAAAAACTTTTTGTTAGGGGAGTTAAATTTAATGGAACTCAAACTCTTTTAATTTTCTAGTTTTTAATATAAGTTTTATTTAATTACATGATTTTTTTCAGTATTCTTAATATTTATGATATTATCACCTTGTAATTTTTAAATAGATTTTATCAATATTAAAAAATGGTTTTAAATTTAAAATAAAAGAAGAACACGTAATTATGATTAATGTTGAGAATAATTTAATTTGATATATTTAATTCTTTTAGATTTAATTAAGTGATACTATCTTATAAATTTGAATATTTTCAACTAGATTCTTATTAAAAAAATTATTTTATTAAGTGTCTAAATAATTTTTATTTTCATGTACGCAATTTACTATTTGAATTTTGTCATTCCCAATATGACATGGTCATTACTATTGTCTTGTTTTATCCAATTCACCATCAACTTACATCTTTTCTGTCCAATCTATTGACTCCTTAATAAACTAACACTTGAAAAGAGAGTAAGTCAATTGACTCTTAAGTAATGGTTACACCATTCCTTTGACAATAAAAATCAAACAATGGATGGTTAAATGAAAATATAAAAATATTTGGAACATTGAATAGAACAAAATCTTTTAATAAAAAAATCAATTAAAATATGTAAATTTATAAGATACTTAAAACTTAATTAAGTTAGTCAATATTGTTATATTTCTAAAGTTAACTACTTCATTCAAATTTTCAAGAAACTAATATTGAAATAAAATACTTTAATCAATTTACAAGATGCTTAAAATCATGTAATTTAAATTTATTCACTAAGAAATTAAAAGTTGAATAATTAAGTTGGTTGATTTAAATATAATTAAAATAATACTCTCATCAATTTACAAAATGTATCATGGGTCCTTTTTAATTTTTGAAAATGTTTAAATAGAGGTTTAGGTTATGAGTTTGCCTCATTTAAAAATAAATAAATAAAAATAAATTAAATTAAATTAAAATTCTTATTGGCCCTTTTATTAGTTCATTAGATATATAATCAACTTAATCTCTTCTATATGATTGTTCTTTAATAGTTGGGTCTTTAGCATATAGGTCACCTTGTATTGTAAAGCTTATTGTGTATTGTCAAGTTTTTTTTCTAGTCATAGACCCACTTAAATCTTGAATTCCATCTTGGATTTCATTTTTTACTTCGTGGGCTTGGACTTTCTCATCATAGATCTTGTGGAATTGGGCTTGGATGTCCACGTTATTGTTTAACATTAAACATAGAACTTTAACATCACATAAAAAGAAGAAGGAGAGAAAAAAAGAATATGAACAATGTACAATGAAAATCGAAGAGAAGTTAAACATAAGAAAAAACATCAATAAAAAATGAGGATCTAAGGTTTTTAAATTTTTTATCATCTACATTAAATTTTTAGTATCAAATGGAAATATATTGAAAAAGTGGTGTCAATGTTATTTGTTATTTAATAAATACTTAGTTTGATATGTTAACTGACAATATATATAGAAGATATTATTGTTTGTGTGTGAATTGTTTGAATAGAAAAATACTAGATATTGAGTTGATACGAGAACATCTTCTGTGTGATGGTTTCTTCAAGAATTATACAATGTGGACTTCGCATGGTGAAGTTCTAAACTTACCTAATGTATTTGAGACTAAATGTCAACATTCTAATACATATTCTAAGGATTGCATGGAAGACATGATTCGTGATGTTGGAGAAGATAGTTTCCACCAAACACATGTGTATGATTCGTTGAAAGATGATTCAGTAATAAAATTGTATCTCGGTTGTTGAAGTTTTTCACGTTTGTCAGCAATATTATGATTGTTTCATATCAAGGCAAGAAATGGGTGGACTGATAGAAGCTTTACTGAATTGTTGGCATTGTCACATCAAATACTTCTCCAAGGTAACACATTGCCGACCAGTCACTATGAGGCTAAGCAGATATTGTTCCCAATGGGTATGGAGTATCAAAAAATACATGCTTGTCCAAATGTTTGTATATTATATAGAAAAGAGTTTGAAGGATTGCATAAGTGTCCTAGATGCAGGGTATCAAGGTACAAAGTAAAGGATGACGGAGATGAATATGACATAAAAAAGGGTCATCTTGCGAAAGTATTGTGGTATCTTTCAATCATACCACGATTAAAACGTTTTTTTGGCAATGTTAAGGATGCAAAAAAACTTGACATGACATGCAACTCATGCTTATCTGTATGACGGATAATACAGTGGTATGGTTTTGTTCACTGCATAAGAAGCCAAGTTCAGATATGAAACAAGTAGTACAAAGGTTTGATTTAATTAACTTTAAATTTTATTTTTATAATATGGAAGTTACTAATTTTTTGGATTTTAGTGCAATTAATGTTTGTAATGTTCTTGGTGGAAGATCGATGACCACATTCCAAAACCTTCGTTGGATATTTTCTAAGGTATTTAATTCTACATATAATTCTATATTTAATTTATTAAAATTAGTATTGGACTTATTTAATGATTTATGTATAATGAAAGTGCAACAAGCAACAAGGTAATTGGGAATGTGGGTACTATGTCATGTATTGGATAAAAACCATTGCTAGAGCTTGTATCACTGACTCTCGGAAGGAGGTACGAGCATGTTTTAATTGTAGATAAAAATATCATTTTTAAGTTTCATATAACATGATTAACAACACTTGTTGTTTATGTATTTCAGCTTTTTCAAGACCAAGAGTCATTGGACAGTCAAGCGATACAAGACATCCAAAAAGAATGGGCAAGATTTTTTATTTAAAACATATGTAATAAATGTTTACGTTTTAGACATATCTATTTTGGATGTATAACTAGTGTTAGATGTATATAAAAGTAATTCGATGAATATGTCTGCCTGGGTTTGTAAATGACACAGGTTTGGCTAGAAACCAAACCCTGTTAGCATATTAAAACAACATCAAACACTACGTCGTTTATGACCTGAACCGACGTAGAGAATGTCACAAATCAAACTATCACGTCGATTAATATACTCTTAACCGATGTGAACAATTTTTTTTTAAATTTAATGTATACCACGCCGGTTACCAGTACATTAACGGATGTGATATCCCTCTTTGCAAAACTAAAATACAATTTCCTTTTGCATTATGTCGTCGGGTAGAGACTTTCTAATTGATGTAGAGGTACCATACACTACGTCGGGTAGTTATCATTCTAACCGACGTAGTGGTGTCATACCCTACATCGGTTTTTTAACCGACGTAGTGTACTACGTCTCCATTTACTACGTCGGTCTTGAAACTAATGTTGGAAGCGTTATTTAACTGATGTATAATTCCTTTTTTCCACTAGTGGTGACTTCACAAGTAAGTAGTATGTGTTGCCAAGTTTCGTCCCCACACCACATAAAGGGCATAAATTACACTAGACTATTAGCCCCCATTCTCTTAAGATTAACCCTGGATGGAAGTCTATTTAACAATGCTCTCCAACCGAAAACCTTTGCTGATCTAGGTACTTTAAGATCCCAAATATCGCTACACCATTCAAGTGGACTAACAAATGCCTCCTGCTGAGCCCAGTATCCAGACTGAACTGTGTATGGAGCAGTGTCCTCCCTCATCCAACTCCATGTATCTACCTTAGATTTAGTCCACTATATTGAATCAATCAATGCCTTGAGTTGATTTTCCAATTGTTTCTACCACACAAACAAGTCTCTTCTCCACGGTATCTACCATATAAAATCCTCTGAATTTCCATTACTAGTCCATGTCCCCATTTTGATAATTGTCTTTCCTTGACCCAATGAAATTACATAAAGTCTAGGGAATTTGTCTATAGGCTTCCCATCTCCTACCCACCGATCCTCACAAAATCTAATCTTATCCCCGTTTTCATGTTTTCAACTTATCCTCTTATCAAACTAACTAGTTGTCGAATGTACCTCACAAATTGATCCTAAGTCTTTTCACCAATACAAACTTTTCCTATCTACCGTAGAAGTAGTCATATCTCTCTAATCACCATATCTAGACTCAATGACATCTTTCCACTCACCAACTTCCTTTGAACCCAATCTCCATTTCCACTTAGCTAGTAGAGCAACATTGAAACCTTGTATATCTATAATGCCAATCCTCTGGAATTCTACCTCTGAAAATTTAATTTAATTTTCAAAATCTCTTTTTATAAACATGTTTTGGAAACCTTATTCTAAAAACATGTTTTAGAAAACCTTGCTTTTCTGCAACTCAATTTTTTCATTATCAAATGTTTCTTTAGAATGGAAATGCCATATTATTTTCGAAATCTCTTTTCTAAAATGAAAAACATAAATAAAACCAAAAACATGTAAGAGCACTCTACACCACCGCAATTCAACCGCCCAACAATAACAAACATGCCGTAATCAAAATCAAACCTTCTTTATCAAAATTTAATTCAAATCAACACTAAATCAAACGTAAATCAAATTTCTAATCAAACTAAACCTTCCTTATCAAAATTTAATTCAAATCAACACTAAATGAAACGTAAATCAAATGAAAATCAAATTTCAAAATTTAACAATAAGATCAAATAGGACGAAAAACCAATACCAAAAACAACGTTGTACTACCTCAAATGACCGAACTCAACAAACTAAATGACTGGCCTAACTAAAACTCTTTTCATATTAACCTAGAGGACACTTCTGACCTTTCTTTTCAATGATTAGCTATAGACCGTTATAGACCGTAATTGATGAGATAAGAAGCAATTCCTCTTGATAAGTTTAGAAAAGTTGTATCGACAAAAACTTTTTTGTTAGGAAAGTTAAATTTAATGGAACCCAAACTCTTTTAATTTTCTAGTTTTTAATATAAGTTTTTATTTAATTACATGATTTTTTTTCAGTATTTTTAATATTTATGATATTATCACCTTGTACTTTTTAAATGAGATTTGATTCACATGAAAAAATGATTTTAAATTTAAAATAAAAAAGAACACCTAATTAGTGATTAATGTTAAGAATAATTTAATTTGAGATATCTAAATCTTTTATATTTAATTAAGTGGTAATGTTATAAATTTGAATATTTTCAACTAGATTCTTATTAAAAATAATTATCTTATTAAGTGTGTACATATTTTTTATTTTTATGTATGTACTTTACTATTTGAATTCTGTCATTTGCAAGATGATGGTCATTATTATTGTTTTCCTTTTTTTTTATCCAATTCACCGATCAACTTACACTTTTTTTCACCTTTTCTCTCCAATCCATTAACTTGGAAAGAAAGTAAGTGAATTGACAATAAAAATCAAACTATGGGTAATTAAATAAAAGTGTAAAAAATATTTTGAACATTGAAAAGAACAAAATCTTTCAATAGAAATTAATTAAAAATATTTAAATTTATAAGATAAGTTAGCCAATATTATTATATATCTAAAATTAATTACTTTATTCAAAATTTCAAGAAACTAATATTAAAATCGTATAATTTAAATTTATTCATTAAGAAATTAAAATTTGAATAATTAAGTTGGTTGATTTAAATATAATTAAAATAATACTTAATTGATTGCATGAGAGATGATTTAGTGAAATCTAATCCATCT
>Ga0099824_1008921_pt1 | contig 12567 bp, 4 predicted proteins | sample SiratrowhiteBW_FD_76837 | JGI IMG/M metagenome (GOLD analysis project Ga0099824, IMG submission 76837) | Root nodule microbial communities of legume samples collected from California, USA - Siratro white BW | ecosystem: Host-associated > Plants > Roots > Nodule | place: USA: California... | reverse complement strand
TATATAAAACACATTTTTTTATTTGTAAAAAAAAATATTCGAGAGATATATTATAAAAAAATAAAAGAGATGTAAAAAGTGATTTTTTTTTGTTTTATTTTAATTATAATTATTGAAACTCCTTCAATTTAATCAAGAATATGAACTGTGAAATACAAAATACTCTTAACTCTTAATTTGATTTGAAATTTGTTTTGAATTTTAATTAGATTAATTTTAATTAGAGAAGGTGATTATATGTTAATTAAAATTGAAATTCATATTCAATTAAGAATATAAATGGTGTATGGAAAATTATTAATTGAATTAATTTCAAGTTATTACTGATAGCACATATAACAAGATAAAATTTTAATTGTATTAATTTTTAATTAAAATTAGATTTGAATTAAATACATCTATCCAAAAAAGAAAGTGAATAGTGAGTGAAAAAAAATTGAGATCACACCCGCATTTTGTTTTTACATCTTATTGGACTATTCTTTCCATCTGACTCTTTTCAGATGGAATTTAAATAATAGATAACATATATGATTTTAAGATAATTATATATATATATATTATATATAATTTTTTGGGAGTTCACATTTAAAAAAAATAAAAAAATAAAAATTAAATTTTTAATTTGTGCTATCTATTATATCAACAACAAATTTTATTCTCAATTAAACTACAAAACCAAAACTGAAATTATTCTCAACTTTTTTAAAAATTTATTTAAAAATAAATCCTTTTTTATTTTTTATTTATAAGTGAAATTAAAATTAATCTCAATATTTTAATTAATTATTTTATTTTTTTTTTCTTTCTTTATCTTTTGTTCTTTTTTTAAAAAAATGAAATCAGAATTCATCTCTTCAAAATCTAAATTTCAACCAGTTTTAGTATATTTAACACTTGAGACTGAATTTTCAACTTGAAAAACTAAATAGGTCTAACTTGAAAAATAGTATAGATGTAAGTTCATTTATTTATTTTAACAAAAAAGTCTATTATGAAAGAATCAAATTCTGTGGCAACTATTTAAGGAAAGACATGAAAAAACGCACCTATGAGTTATGCTACTGCTGTACCTACTTCTACAGCAGTCTACCCACAGATTCAAAACATACCATAAATAGCCCACTCAAAACACACTGTCAAGTTTGGTAGAAAGTCAAAACTTATCCTTCACCACTTTAGACTATCTTCCTCAAAAAGAAACACTCAATAACTTCAAATCTTTGGAGTAAGTCATCAAACACGTTCCTTGATGCTTTTGCTGGCCACTTGGAACCTTCTTCCCATACAAAATTATACTCAATAACTTTTCAAAAGATTATAGAGCCAATTAACATTAGAAAAATATTACTAAAACAAAGGTTAATACTCTCACAAAGATTTTGTAATGAAATTTATTATTGTCTTCCAAAACTGTTACAGAATAAACTTTAAATTATTTCAGAAAAGTCATTCTATAATAATTTAGGTTTGTGAAACACTATTAATACTGTATTTTCTAGAATAATTTATCTTAAAGAATATTAATTTGTTTCAGAATAATCCTTTTAGAATGGAATGGAAAGTTCTTGTTGAAAGTCAAACCAAGTGAAGAACAACAACTTGTACAAGTGAACCCAAAAGCCAATCCAATTGTGTGGGCAAGTGGAAGTGCAACACCGTGTTTAAAGTTTAGACACGACAAACACATTTGACCGCCGCCAAATTCATGTATCCCATGTTCCTCTTGTATTCTAAAACACTTTTGTCTTATAGGCTTATAAATTAGTCGATAAAGTATTGAGAAATACTTTTTTATTGCTTTTAAAAAAAATTAAAAATATATTTTTAGAATAAGTTTAGAATTTAGAATTTAAAGTTTAGAAAATATTTTCTAACATAAGTTCTAGAAAATATTTTTCAAAATTTTATAGAATACTTTTTAGAATTTATTAATATTTTCTAAACCATAGAATTTATATTTTAGAAAAAAATTATCGAAATGTATTTTTAGAAAATATTTTTTAATATATAAATTTATATTTTGAAAAATATTTTTTTTGAAAACTAATACAAGGATATTTTTATATTTTGGTGTCTATTATTATTGCGTGTCAAAATTGATAGAGTATAGGAAACTTTTGCCTAAACTATTTTTTAAAAGTAAAAGTATTTATTAAACAAACCAATAAATTAACTAAAAAATCTTAAAAATAATATAAAATATATAATTACAATAATTATAATTTTATTTTTTTTATTATAGAAAGCGAACGCCATGCGCGTATTAATAATGCATGAGTGCGTGTGTTAATTATTATTTAAGCATAGTCACGCAACCAAACTTTCAAACCTTTCTTTCTTTGAATTTTAGTTGTCTAACACAGCTTTTTTAGGCTTTGAAGCATCTCTCTGTGTTCTAACTCCCAATAACCAATGGTACTTTTGATAGAGAAACTAGCAAAACATTGCTACTTCAAACTGGAGAATCGCCACCATCCCATCACACACCCTCAACCCGAGGAGTTGTTATCATCTTCACTTCGTGCTTTCAAATCCCATGTGTCTAAATCAATTGACCAATTAGCATCGGATTTCAAAGTCAGATCAGAAACCCTGTCCTTGACATGGTTTCAAAGGTGTTTAGGCCTCTTGCCTTTGATCAACGAGGCTTTTGCAAAGCTTGTTGCAGATATGGACTACCCAATGAGTAAATGGGAGGTTGGTTCCACAGAAGGGTATCTCAGCTACACCTTGAGTTTGCTAGAGCTTTTGAATTCTATTTCTTCTTGTCTTTCTCATCTTGGTCAAGCTAGGATTTCTCTGGCTCATGGTTTGACCCTGGTGGAGGAGTCAACTTCTTTGGCCAGAAAGCATCTGAAAGGAATTCACTTTCAGCCAGGGGGTTTCAGCACCAACTTTGGTAAAGATCTTGAGGAAGCAAGGGTTTTCTCTGGCAAGGAGAGGATTGTTCATGAGGCTGTAAAGGAGATGAGGAGTATCGGATTCTGGGTATGTGGGGTTTTGTTGTCTGGTTTATATGGTGATGGTAAGTCATACATGGAGCTGAGAAATATTGCTGGTGGGTTTGATAGTTCTCTAGTTGCCACACTTGATTTCAAAATTAGTGAACCGTTCATGGAGAAAATGTCCACCTTCAGCGAGATCAAAGAGGTCAACGATGTTGTTGCTGACCTTGTTGCAGCCTCTGATGAAGTAAGAAGACACTATGCAGCCAAGGAATTGCAAACTAAATTGCAAGTGTTGGAGAAGTTATCTGATAGTATAAGCAAGGAGGTGGATAATCTGTTTGCCAATGTAATGGCTCAGAGATCTGAATTAATTGACGGCTTTCGACTACACCAACAGCCACACAAATGAAGTGTCTGATCATTTATCATATATTATGTATATAGCAGAAGTTCTTCATAAATTATGTATATAGCAGTAGTTCTTGATTACTTCTGTAATAGTTATAGATACACAGTGGTTATTCGCGCACTGAAGGATATTTGTAATAAATTTGTTATAAGAATAACAGAAGATATGATTCTAAAGATACAATTTATAATTCTATGAATTACTTGTTCTTAGATGATTCAGAACTATGTAACTTCTTACACCTTTGTGTTTACCATAAAGACAGCAAGAAAATGTCTAGGAAATTAAGAAAATGAAAGGAGTTAATGAAAACTTATCTCCCACAAAGCAATCGCTTCTATTCTCAACAAGTCTCTACTATAACAACTATTACCTTAAAATAAGCAATGAAACACAGGTTTAATTTCTTAAGTAGTTTACGTTCATGCCCATCCAATGACAAAGAAAATGAATTCCCCTTTCATGCCACTTGTCTCTCAGTAAGAGAAAAAAAAAATCTCTTATCATGAACCAAGAAGACTACGAAATGTAGAATGGACTTGGATCATTCATCAACCAACTTGGTGGTTAGACATGATTAAGACAGAAAGAAAACATTAAGAAAGATTAGTGTGGAAGAGTAATGTAAACCTAAACATTTAAGACAGTTAAAATAAATAAACCAACTTGGTGAATGATGAAATAGGCAACTGAAGCCAAGTTGGTGGTGGCACAGGATTAAGATAGAAAGAAAACATAAAAAAGAATTAAACTGGAACAGTAAAAAAAAAAATCACAGTTAATAAGGCCACAATTGGGTAAAAATGGTCAATCTGCAGCTTGCCAATATTATAAAAGAGCCAAATTCCAATTTATAACTTGAGGGTCACTTTAGATATGATGTTTGTCCCTAATCTATATTGTACATAACTACAACTGCAATAAATAAGTCTGAAATTCTATTTTCCCTGTTCAAATAAGAAAATCACAACTCTGCAAAGTCATTTGAAAAGGTTTCTTTCTTGAGGCAATTCCTCTTGAACAGCAGGCAACCTACAGAATGAGACCAGTAAAGTCAGAAAATGAACATAAAATAGCAGGAAAATCCCTCAAAACTTGACTAGTGTTTTAGTGCATTCAAATCTTTTAAAGTGTGTGTTGCTAAATAATTGGCTAGATCTGAAAATGCTATAGGTAAAAAACTGAGAGAAAGAGGTTTAGCCAAGGATGGAAAAACTAGTGCAAGAAAACTTGTTGAATTCAAATATACACAAGACTGTGTCTGAACCAATTTATTAAAGGTGAGGTAATTGAAAAAAACATAGTACCCCAAATGAAATAGTGTGTCTGCACTTCCATTCTCATTGTCACAGTTATTGACCAAGTTGAGACATCTAGCACCAGTATTTACAAAGGTGTTATTTCTTTCAGTACATTGATATTGATATGGGACCATGCTTTCTGATTGCGGAAACAGACAACGAAGCTCCTCAATCTATAACATGATATAGGAAGAAAGACAAAGCTATTAGTAACATAAGATGCTGGAAGATCAACATTGTATACTAAGAAGAGAGTGAATAATATTTGCCTGTCTGCGCAAAGTTTCATTCTCCAACATAACTCGCTGTTCCTGGAAAAATTCACAAAACAAGTTACCATTACAAAAAGGGAACATTTTTCTTTTACCCTTGTTATGAACAAGTAACCAGTATATTCCAGAGTTCACTATATCCTGAAGTTGATACACATTTCAATTTTATCCACAAATTTCTAAGCACTAAATCAAATTCTTCAGCCTTTTAATATGAGGACCATGCTTGTCAACAGTAGAATGTGAAAGGTCTAACTTGCTGATCTGGTCATAAATATCAAATATGAAATTCTCTGTTACTTCTAAAGTTATTGTTGGAGGTCTATCCATGAAGATCAAGAAAATGGAAGGAGGCTTGGAATAAGACTTTTGTATTTTCTTTAAATCCTTGTATTCAGGCCTTGTTGGGCCTTAGATTAGCTTGTTAATTTTGTTTTTTAGTTTTGGACCTCTTGAGTTCTTATAGAAATACCAAGAAAAATACATTTACTAGCAGATTTCATTTGATGTTAACAACTATCCAACAAAAGGATTGATTTCTTGTTTACAAATTATCAAATATTCACTATCATGTAGGCTGATAGAGTGCATGATTTGGTTAAATGCTTTAAGGGTGCATATCACTTCATCAGACCTGTTAATAAACCATTTTCACATATATTCTCAACTATTTTAAATCCCTTGCAAATTCTCCCAGATTAGTGAGGTTCATTATAACTTTATAAACCTAACATCTGATTCTGATATACCTGAACTCTAGATTGTTCCAGCTGCTCCATAAGTAATTCATCCTGAAAGATCAAATGTTAAGGGTTAAACATGGTCTGAGCAGAACACATTAATTATGTTTTACTGATGACCTTCAATGAAAAGAAAAAAACAAAAAAACATAGAGAAATGGAAAAGGGATCAAATAAAATGTGACCTTTTTTGCCTTGACAGACAATAACCCCTCATTAAGTTGTTTCTCTAAATTCTGCAATTCCTTTATTCCCAATCCTGTCAGATCCTTACCCAATAACTGGCTATAGTCACAAAGATAAGTACTCATAAGTTGTACTGTTATCAACAGAGAGAAGAGAATATGCAAAATAACAATAATATAAAAGAAGATTTCTAAGAGATTGATAAAACACGTACAATTGCTTTCTTTCTATCTTTGAAAGTTCGTCTCTTAGCATTTCGATCATCTTAGACTCTTCCATCTAAAGAAAAAAATATATTAGTATAGTAATCCCAAATAAATCTAAGGAGAAATGATGATAAGAAAACACTAAATGAAAGAAATTTTAAAAGCAATGCAGACAAACAAAATAAATATTTGCAGCAAAGACAACCAAACTACCTAATAGATTATCTATAATGACAACCGATTGCCAAGACCTAAGAAAGTTGTACTTGTTTTATATATTTATGGTTAAAATTGGAGAAAACACCATATCACAAGTCACATGTTATGTATCTCAACTCAAGTACATCTCATACAAAAGAATCGGAGGAGGGTATTGAGTGCTGATAGAAAAGTAAGATTCAAGTTTAAGGGAAAATAGGGTGGATAAAATGGAGGAGTGTTCTGTTTGCATCATATAGTATCTGACTCCACAGTTCTATCATACATCCAATCACTAATTATACAGTTCCAGTTGGGGTAGTTTCAACAAAATTACATGCGAGATCAATAATTTTCATTTTGTTATTAGCTTTTAGAACATACAAAAAATCTTCAAATAAATCATCACAAATGTCTATTGAAAGATATAATGCAGCATAAATGATTACTTCTACAGAGTAAATTATCATTGATCAATACTGACATATAAAAACAACACAAGAATGTCAAGAAATTATCTAAAAATATCAAAGGAAAAAATCATTCAGTTTCTAAAACTAACACTGTCAATTCCTTTTAGTTCTTCCTTATAAATCTTCTAATCTAAAGGTCAAGGACAAACTATGCCACAACTTGGTAAAAGATTACCCACAAAGAGAAATCAAATGCAATCCTTGTGTTGTGAGACGATCACATGTTTGAGGCATGCTAACAAAACTCCAAAAGAAGTTCCTATATTAATATTTTACATTTGATTTGAATTCCACTAATTGAATAGAAGTTAGGTATTATTTAAAGCTCGACAAATATCCATTTTAAGCTAGACCTTAATATTTTAGTGGAGAAACAAAAATAAGAAGTGTCTTTCTTAAGAACTTCGGGGATTTAAATTATGTCCGAATCTTAAATAAGAAAAGGATGTGCTGTTTAAATCAATAAAAGAATTGTAAGAGGTATGTATATGAATTAGAAGTTGATAGAAACCAAATTTACTGCAGATATGTAGAAAATACTCAGAATAGTGCTCTGATTACAAAGGTAGAATGAAAAAAGTGATACAATCTGAAAATGAAAGAAACAAATCAGAGATGAAAAAATTCAATACCCTGCCTTTATTCTCTGTTCACCTCAACCTACTCACCCCATAAACACACACATATTTATCAGCAGGAAACCAGAGTAGAGAGTATATAGCTGATTTATGATAAAAAAAAAAAAAGTCTAGAAAAAGATGATGCACTATTTCACAATGAAATTTGTTTATCACTCTGTAGTAGAGGAGTACAAGAGAGTACCTGTGGGTTAATTTCTGCTACATCTCTAGGACCAAGGCATTTGTTGTATCTTGAAAGTGTTCGGTTCATGCTGCAAGAAGAATTTGTAAATATCAAAATAAATATAGATTTTAGAGAATAAGCCAAAGCTCCTATACCCCTCCCATGTATTAATTCGTTAGGGTAGTTATATATAGTTCCTTGTGCAGTTAAGCATTTGTGTAACAGCTCTTCTATAAGGTCTGTGTAATCTATGTAGTGTACTATAATTCTTGTAATGTGTTTTTTGGGTTATGGAAGGAATCCTTATAGAATCTATCACTGTTTGTTTTTCCAAACTAAAACTTTCTATAAATATTTCTAAAAAAAAGTGAAATAAAAGTTAAAAATAATTTACAAATAAAACAAAAAGTAAAAAATTAAGAAATTATACGAAAGGATTTCTATAAATTAATTTCAATATTTTCTTCTTCCTTACTGAGTAGTTTGTTCACATATGTGCACTAACTTTGAAAAAAAAAATATGGGATTATTTTAAAGACTTACTATTGAGTTTAATAGAATTTGATCTAAACACAAACATCCAACTAAGAAGTTGAAGTATGAGACATAACATGTAAGGAGTCAGTAAGAGCTCCAAATGAGCTGTAAGGAGCCTTTGAGAGCTTTCAATGAGTTTTTACTATTTATTTTAATAGAATTTGAAAAGAAAAGTGTTCTTCAAACATCCAGCTGAGAAGAAGACAAAGAAATTTCATTGATAAAATAACATAATGATATAGCTAGACAAACTCATCATAAGAATACATGCAAATTCAACAGAGTTTGTAAGTTGTTTGGAGAAAATCAGACTGAAATCCAATAAGAACAAGATAAGTTTCTAGGAGCAGCAAAAGTTACAAGTAACAATTTACTATTTCTGTATTCTTATCACTTTTTCAAAACTTTTGAATAGCAAAATACTTGCTTGATATGTCACAACCAAAACAAAAGACAACATAATTTCAAACAGGGCATAACTGCCTTTTTTCTTCTCTAAATAGGATCTGGGGTCAATATATCCTTTTATGGCATGACATGCTTAAAATTGTAAAATATCCTGAAAGATTATCAGTTTTCTGAGATCTATTATTCTTGCTTCCTATATTGAATTTTCAACATCATGTCCATCACTTATGATTTGATCCATCCAGCTGCAACATCACACAAACATACAATATAAGTCTCTTTAACTCTACAGTTCGTCTTTCTCCAGGAAAAAAACATTAATGACAACTGTATTACACAGACAATAATATAAGAGACAAACAACTCTTAGACCAAAACAAATCATTTATGTTACTTTTCGTCTTCATTTATGCATAGATCAACGTATAAACTTGTATAAAACAGTAAATTTTAGTATTTTTAATTACATTAGCTTATATGGTAAAATTGAGCTCCAAATGAAGCAATTTTGAAAATTTTAGCTTGTTATTTTTCTAAAACAAAATTGTAAAAATGAAAACAAAGAACAATCAAACAGAGACAGAGGCATGGAGCTGCTGGACATAGAACAGACATTTTAGCAGCGATCATCAATTGAATCACACAAACCCAACAGAAATTTTCAATCTTTTACACAAAATTCACTTCAAAACCACTATAGCTTACCTTGACAAGAGACAAATCATACACACACAAAATGTTTTGAACACACAGTAAATCTAAAGGGTCTAAATTTAGTCCTCATACTGCAATTGCAGCTACCAACCACAGTTAAAATTTAACAACTACACCAAATTTAAAACCAAAATCAAAATCATCTTCATACATTACACAACCACAGTTGAAATTTACCAATCGCACCAAATTTGGACTGAAAATCATTTTCATACATTATACACCACATTTAAAAGTTGCTTATCACATCAAGCTTAAAACCAATGGAATCAAAATCATTTTCATTCATTATACAACCATGGTTAAAATTTACCGATCACATCGCATTTAAAATCAATGGGGTCAGAATCATCTTCATAAAGAAAGAAAGCAAATTAACTTTCTTTTAAAAAAAAATCCAAAATCTATTTACAAACAACACCACTAGCTGTTAAGGAAAGCCCTGTCCCTGAAACAACACCACAATCACATCAGCCGCAATTTTTTAAAGTCACAATCTTTACAACTGGGAGTTCTTGCTGATTACAAAAGATTAATTTTTTAGAGCAGATGCATGAGGTAGATACTAAAAGAGAGAAAACAAAAGTGAGAGGATAAAAGGGTATAGTGAAAGGTAAGAGGACATGCAAGAGGGTGTTGCAGAAAAGGAGACGCACCCAGAACTGGAAAACTCAAAGAGCTTGCCAGTGTTGGAAAAAACTATGACAGCAACCTCGGAGTCACAGAGAATGGCGAGTTCCTGTGCCTTCTTGAACAAGCCTGTTCTGCGCTTGGAGAAGGTGACTTGCCTGCTGCTGGCATTGTCGATTCGCTTGATCTCGATCTTCCCTCGACCCATTGAACATGCCCAACTGAAGAACAGAGTAAGAAAACAGAGTTTAAGGTTTGATGGAAGAGACCCTGTTGGGTTGGTTGAAGAGAAAAGAGAGAAGAGAAGAAGAAAAGCGTTTTACCTCAAACTACTGAACAGAGAGGTTGGCCTGGCTGGAAACGGCAACTTTGCATGGCTCCTTGTTGTTCTCTGTGCATTTAGAGACTGTTTCCTTTTTGCCCTGTTTTGGATTTTCTTCTGCACCTGCTGTGGGTCCCTTTCTTTCCTTTTCTTTCTTTTTCTTTTTTTTTTTACTTCACTTACTTTCCATTAATAATTAATTAATGAGTTTGTATGTTTACTTATTTAATTTCCTTATTTGGAATTAAACTGTTATTTTTTATTTATTTTAACAAACAAATGTTATCTACTGTTTAAGTAAATGATTACTTTAAACTACTTTTGTTTCTAAAATATTAATTTTGAATTTAATTCAACCGAAAATCTATATTATTGTAAGAAAACCACAATAATTACCAGATTGTATTTTAGGTAAATTCAAATATAAAATTTTCATTATAAATAAATTACATTTATTTTATTTTAAGAGTTTTAAAAGATTTAGGAACATATTAGGTTAGGATAGACACTTTGATGGCTAAACATATAAGTAGTTAACCAATTTGAATAATATAATATATATCAAAGACAAAATTTTAACAAATTAAGGAATAAAAATTTGTTGTCAAAAACTAAATTTAAAAGTCACTCATTTTATAGTGATAAAAAATGCACTAAAATAGCTAAAGATATCTTAGTAAAAAAAATAATTAATTAAAATACAATTAGAAAATAATATCTTAACATGTAGTTTGTTTTAGGAAAGGAATCAAATGAAAAATAAAAATAAACGTAGGGTCCACAAAGATACGTTAAACCCGAACCGAAATGTCCAAATCAGAACACATTCAATTATAGTAAGTACCTGAACAAGTCCAAGTTCGGTCCAAAACAAAATAATAAACATTATTAAAATTGTCTGTTTTAAGTTGAAGGTAGATTTTTATATTATTTATTAAAAACATTTATCTCAGTTTACTTCATTGTCTATTAGTTTTATTATAGAATTAAAATTTTAATTATTAATTCCAATGCTATTAAATAATTAGTCCTTATTAAAGTATATCTCAAATTTAATATATTTTATTGAATATTAACTGAGTTAGTTTGCTCATTTATATTACCTACTTATTTTATCTGATTTATTTAGTTAAATCAATAGCAAAATTTCCACTTCTCTTTTTCTTCATAACATCATCTTTTAACTTTCTTTTTTCTCTTTTTATTCACACTAGAATCTAAACAATTTCTTTCAATTAAAATTCTGTTAATACTGAAGATTTCATAACTTTAACAACCAAATTTTAGTCTAAATTAAAAGTTTTGGTGCATCTTCTAATAGATTGTCCAAGAAAATTAATGATTTTTTAAAATTGAGATTAGAGAAAAAATTATCACTTTTAATAATGTTCATATAAGATGTTTTCAAAATATTTGAAAAAATCAATCTTTTTTTTTATATAAAATAGATTGATATATGATTATGAATTTTTTTAAATGTATTGTTATGAATAAAACTTAATTTTAATCATTCAATAAACTAAAGGTGTTTAGGAAAAAATTTACAAATAGTATCAAATATTAGAGGAGGATATTGAGTAGAATGTTGAAACTTATACAATATCTTAAAATGTTTATTGATGTAATTATTGATATAAATACATCAATTGAATTGTGTCAGGAAGAACAAACTCTTACTTACCTAAAAGGAATCTAAAATATCAAAATACCTTTAAAAGTTTTCACTTATTAAATTTAATATTTAAAGAAAAGCATGAAAGATGAAAATAAATTAATTATACATGTGACTTAATTAATGAGATTAAATTTGAGAAATATTAAAATTAATATAAGATTAGACTTATATTTAGTACAATTCTAATGACATTAGAAACATTGAATTTTTGTTAAGAAATTATCTTGATTCAATTACATGCATAATAAAATTAAGAAAGGTAAAAAAAAAAAAACTATAAAAGTTTTTTACCCAATAGTCAAAATCACTCTTCGTCACCAAATGCTATAAACCTTTTTAGGATGGAATCATTGAACCTAAATCTATATAAATATTTAAAGTAGCCATGTTGCTACTATATTTCATTATAAATTAATAGTTAATATTTTTAGAATGGTTTCATGTTTCTTGTCATAATACTATCAAAATAAATTCGTTTATCTCTTAAAAACTTAAAAGAGTATTAAGGAACCTTTTATTTTAGTCATCTATTATACTTAATAATGATAATAGTATAAACATGGTAAATCTCTTTACATAACAATATTCTTTTAATACTCACTCAAAAAATATATAAAAAAATAAAAATATACCTGAAAATTATAGAAATGAATAGATAGAAGTATACACTTATATATATATATATATATATATATATATATATATATATATATATATATATATATATATATATATATATAT
>Ga0099824_1008920_pt1 | contig 12567 bp, 5 predicted proteins | sample SiratrowhiteBW_FD_76837 | JGI IMG/M metagenome (GOLD analysis project Ga0099824, IMG submission 76837) | Root nodule microbial communities of legume samples collected from California, USA - Siratro white BW | ecosystem: Host-associated > Plants > Roots > Nodule | place: USA: California... | reverse complement strand
CTCTAGCTTACCCTTCTTTTTGTGTGTTGTTTGTTTTGTTTTTAAAACTGCGATGATCGTGTATATTACACGGGAGCAGAGGATTTGACAGATGGTGGGAGTCCCCAGTAAACTGATGGAGAAACTTTGTTTTATTTTATTTTATTTGTAATTTTTACAAAGATATTTTTATTAGATCTTTTGTGGAAAAGTATATTTTTAAATACATTTATGAATGTATTGATTTTTATATTAAGGTTTATTATATAATTCTTATCCAATAAAGTTCCTATTATATGAAAAATATGGGATGTTACAACCAACGTATTAGAAAAAAAACACACACACAAACTAAAATTTTATTAGTCATAAGTAAAATTTATTATTTTTTTGTATTGGATAAAATTTCTTATTTTTATTACATAAAATGTTGATAAATAACAATTACTTTTTTTTATCCTACATTCTTTTGGTTAGTCTTTACATTGTTTTTAAGGTTTATTTTATTATTTTGACATTAAATTTTAAGATATTAAAAATAATAAATGATTGTTGGTGCATTACTCTTGCATTATTATTACATTAATTAGCATAACGAGCTTAAAAGTATTTTTTTTTACTTTATTTAAAATTTGATTGAAAATATTTTTAAGATAATCAATATTAAAATATATAATAATTGAAATTAAAAATAAAACTAATTAAAATTATAAATGCTTCAAAATATGTTTTATCAATGAACTTATTAAATAAAATTGTATATAGAAAATCTCACTAATATTTTTTATTTTTCACATTTATATCTGTTAGATATTTATGGGATAATTTTAATAAAGATTATAATTAATTAAGCTATTACAATAAAATTTTAATTAACAAATACTTTTTAAACTTTTAACTAGTTTTTCAATTACTTCTTTTAAATGTAGTATTGTTTTTACCCTTTACGCATATCAATAAAAGTATACATAAGATTGAATTAAAAAATAAAAATACAATTAATAAAAATTAATTTAGATAATCTTAAACTTTTAAATAATATTAAAGAAATGCAAGAAACATATATTTTTTGAATACTTATCTTGTTGCTTAAAGTTTATTAAAATCCCAAAAATTGTTAGTTCTCATTACTTATTCAATTTTTTCTGCCTCATTTTGTAATGTAAAATTAATTCCAAACCTCAACTTTTTAAGAAGGATTTGTCAAACGAATATGTTTTTAATATTATTTATAAAAAAAATAAAAAAATTGAGGGAATGGTGTATTTAGGGTTTTACTATTTAATATGGTAAATTAGTGAATTTAAAATAAAAAGACTTTATGAAATTTAAATTTTATTAGACAACTGTGTAGATATTGTAACTCTGGATGAATTTGACGTGTTAATTGTAAACATCCGAATAAATATATAATTTTCCTAGCATAGGGTTATAAAAATAATAATAAAAAAATATACAATATATAATTTTTTTTTAAAATCTCTCTTCCAGTGACTTGTTATGTTGACTTCCTGAAATTGCAGTTATGCTCATTTACCATAATAACATCATAATATTTGTGACACCAGTGAATTAATTTAAATCATAAATAAATTTAAGATATGTGTTTGTTTATTTATTGACTCAATAAATGGTCAAAAAATCTAAAATTCACACCTTTTTTTGTATGTTATTAAAAATTTAAGAAAACACAACAATCACATTTATTATTTTCCAAATAATGGAACAAGAAAACACATAAATCATTCTCATTTCTTGTGAGATGATAGGTTCTGAATGTAAAATAGGGAATTTAGAACATGTCTATAAATCTTCATTAGCTTATCATTATATTATATTTTGACTTATGTGATTTATGAGCAAAATTAGATAACTTTTTCATGAGATAAAATCCACATATTACTTGTACCTAATATTATCCTTTGATATTACTGATCTCATAATTAATCTCACTTAAATAAACTTATTCATTTATATAATAATTCACTTTTAATTTAAGAAATATAAATAATTTAAATAAAGGAGTAACATTATTATTTAAGTGATGTAACACTTCACAAAATTAAAACTTCTATTAAGGCAGTTAAAATATTAAGATCATGCATATCTTACAGTACTTCATAATTAACATGCATCAAAATTATATAATCATGCTAAACTAAAAGTTTAAAACAAATTTAAAATATCATATACAAGTTTTTTCAAAATAAACTGCTAAGCCTATCAGCATCTTTCAATCTAAATGATATCTCAAAAATCCATCTGCAACAACATCTGCTTCTGTGTCAAAACACGATTATTACATATAGAAATTAACATACAAACACAACAATACAAAAGGTAAGCTAACCATATTTTTAATAATTCAGAGTCATTCAATTTAAGTGCAAAACACAACTCAAACATCTCGTTCAGTTTCATGTATCCTCACAATTATAAGACACTGACACACTACACATTTGACTTTACTTCCAGAAGACTCGTGCATTCAATAGACCCCAGATATGCACCTATCATACATCTCCAAGCTCCAAGTTGTTAACTCACACAGCTTCTAACAAATGAATCATCAATCATGTATGATAGGGTTAGTCCCCCTGAGACTTTTCTGACCAGTTATGTTTCAAGTTGCAGTCACCTAGTTCAGACCTCTTTCGACTCTCACCACCTAGTAATGATAATCTATTTGATTTCTAATACTAGTAGAGTCAGGATATCAATTGTTATTTATCAGATCCTTAGACAATGCACTTCCTAATTGACCTAGGCACGAGTGTTTTCTTTCCTTGAAACACTATGCCTAAATCTTGACCAACTCCATCAACAATTTAACCATATCACATCATAATATAGATCTATACTCATGCATTCATTCACTTTTCAATCTCAAACTCAAAAAATTACTAAATCATCAATACTATTCAATTTAAACTATCAATCAATCAATTTTATTAAATTCATACATTACATTACAAAAGAATAAAACAATCAAAACAGAAAGCAAAAAAAAGAATTAGCTTAGCTTGAGCGAAAATTTCTCGCTTAAGCGAAAATAGTTCAGATAACACTCCAGTTCCAAGGCCATTCTCGCCTGGGCGAGATTACTCTCGTATGAGCGAGAATACCTCTTCGTCTGAGCGAAAGATTTCTCGTCTGGGGCAAAAACAATTCAGAGAGCACCTCAGTTCTAGGGGTCTTCTCGCCTGAGCAACTATACGCTCGCCTAGGCGAGACTACCTTCTAGTCTCGGTAAAACACTTCTCGCCTAGGCGAAATTGGACCTGAGAACATCTATCAAATTTCCAATTGAGCTCGCCTGGGCGAGAGTGGCTAGCCTGGGCGAGTTATGAAGAAAAACCAGTAGTATCCACTACCTTAAAGCTACCATGCATGCCTCAAGTGACTAAATTGAGCGAAAATCAACCCACATACACGACACGAATGATCTACCCTAGCACGGACTATCAATACAAAAGATCAACATACCATCAATTTTTACAGAACCATATCATACATGCAAGAACATAAATCAATCAAAAAATTCCATCCCAATTTCAAACCTGCAGAGACTTTCACAGATACATTTCACAAACCCTAAACCTATCAAACCATAACCTACGATCACACCAAAGTTAGACAAAAATTTAGGCTAGCTTCTTGTACATGAATCACAATGGAAGTTTCCGCTATGATCTCCTATAGCTTAAGATCCTCAAGAACTTGAACCAAATGAGCTATAATCAACGATAAACCTAATACACTAGAAAAATGAGCTCACAGAGACACCATCTGATGACTCAGAGGTCACATGCAAGCTTAGACGGCAAGGGAAAGAATAGAAAACCTAGAAATGATTCTAAGAGAAAAGGGCAAAAATGAACTTACTCTAACGGAGGTTCTGATCGGATAGATTTACTCTGTTCTTCACTACAAGTCCAATGGTGAGTTTAGAGATAAGCCAGAGAAAAGAGAAAAGGCATATATTTAGAGAAATGATGACTCACTAAAACCATACTTGATGATTAACTTTTTCTATAAATATTTATTTAATAATAAAATAATTAAATACTCATTCTACTCTTACTATTTTTACTTGATATGACAATTTATAGATTGTTATAAGTAACATCAGAAGTTATTAATTTTCTTGATATTATTTTAAAAAAATTCTCATGACACCTAAGATGGGTACTTTTAAAAAAGATAATTGATTGAATATCTTTGTTTTCTAAATAATCACAAGATGTTTGGAGATGAAAACAAGTGGGATTTTTTTTTCATATAAAAAAAATGCTCATACCAATTTTTTTAAATGAAATAAAATTATTTTGTATGTAATCTCAAATAAAATTTTAAAATATAATAAAAATCTGTATGACAAAATATTTATATAAATAACTTTTTTCTTTCTAAAATATAAATTCAAACAAGTTGTACAAGTATAAGTTTAAAAAAAATATTTTAAAAAAAATATTTTGCCAAAACATAATTAATAATTAAAACCCAACTCTTACTGCTGACTTGTGTGATAGTAAAAGTTACATGATTAATGATTTAATCCACCTAAACCATTTTTTTAAATTAATTAATTATTCAAATATTAGATCATGCAACCAAAATCAGGACAAATTAGGACTACATTTTAAAATCGAACCTTAAAAGTTAAAAAAAAAAAATAATACAATTATTTCAAGTATAAAATTTAAGATTTTCAACTTAATTCCAACCACGCAAATGTTAATGTCAATTTATATATTCATGATTTTGACATATTAGATACTCTGATTTTATCAACTAAATTTAAAAGCATGTTTAAATAAAATAATATTTAAATTTTATTTACATGCATCACGTTTCTAACTTAGGCTTTAGTTTAATTTTTCTTAATATTTCTTAAAATTCAAATTAAATGTTTTAAAATAACTTTCCTTACTTTTAAATAGTGTGTTTCTTAATATATTCGTCTAAAAAAAGTAAACAAGGATAAAGACACTACTAACATTTTTAAAAAATGTAAGGTAATTGGAAACTTAAAAGAGGTAAAGTTTTTAGATAAATAAATTAGTTTTTTTATAAAATATATATATATATATATAATTTCTTGATTTTAGAAGTAATTTTTGATTCCTTATACTGTTTAAACTTACTGGAAATTAATCCTTCTAGTAACTGGTCAATTAACCTAAGAAAAACAATGATTTTAGGATTAGTGAAATTATGAACCAAACAAGTTAGTAAGATAACTGTCAAATTTAGTAAAAGAAAAGAAACTTGAACTAATTTTTATTTATTTTTTATAAATTCCAATCATAAACGATTACATTTTTTTATTTTGGTTGTGTTAAAATGCTACTTATAAGGGTTTGAAGTTTTTTCTTCTCGTTTGTATTTTTAATCGAGTAAACAGGTGGTATATAACCTAATTTATGTTTTTATTATGAATGAATGGTAACATATGCCATAATTTTATAGCATTTGAGGAGGTAATATGTATTCTCGAATTTGATGTTAAATTATATCTTCTGAGAACATTTTTCATGTTCAATTGTGAAATTTATGACAAAGCAATCACAAATTTCATTTTTCAGTGACTAAAGTATAATTGGTCACATGGTAGGACGAAAATGGTAATTCACTCATTTTTTTTTTAAACTTAAAGTATTTTTAAAAACAACTAAAACAATGTGTTAAATAAATATTACAAATATGTACAAATTATTTTACAAATATTATAATTTCATAAAAATATCAATTACTCATTTATATTAGTTTTTAATTTTTTTCTACCTTTAATTTTTTCTACCTTAAATTTTTTTTATAGCTTTACTTTATATTAATTTTTCATTTTTCATTATATTAAATTCATTATTATTAACTAAAATTTATATATTTTATTAATATTTAAATTTAGATATTATGATATGTTTAATTTAAACTTCCAATTATATTAACTTGCATATCTATATTCTACTATATAACTTTTATAAATTAAAATTTTTTATTTAATTATTGTTTTTACTATAATATAAGTAGTTCGATTGTGATTTAAATATGATTGAATTATTAAACTTTAAATCGTACCTTAATTTGCTTAATCATGAATCAAATTTTTAAGATATTAAGTGTTAATTAATTTCAATTTTTTATAAAAATATATTTACATCAAATAGATTTACATAATAAAAAACATTTAAATCATAAATAAGTGGCAATCTTATTTTAGTTATCAAAATATATAGTTACTAAATTATTACACCATGCGCACACACGTCAAGCAGAAGGGACCGAGGAGTGATTGAAAGTAGAATGAAGGGTGATTGGTAATTGACATATAAATAAAAATTGAAAAGAAATTATCATAAAATATTCGAATTCTAAAGTCGGAACCTTGTGAGTGGAGAAGACGCCATAGACGAAAAGTTTTCCTCTCTGTCTCTCTCTCTCAACCCAGCCATGAGCCTCTTCGGTATAGGCAGGTAAGTGCGAAAGTTTCAATTTTTACTACGATTCACACTTCTCAACTTTCAATTTCCGAGTTTTACTTTGATTATTTTTTTGCATTTAATGGATTCTTCTCACAGTTTGTTATGTCCGTGTGATCCGATCACTGATCTTTGTTCAATATTTAAATGGGTAGTTTATTTTTCAATTGAACAACTTTTAATCTGGATCATGTTCTTTACATTTAAGTATGTGTATTTGGGGGAATTTAGTGGGCACTGCTACTATGTTTATCAGTGATCTATTGTTAATCCATCATACTCTTTAAATACTCTCAGTAATTTTGTTTAGAGTGGATTTTGTGTCTTCCATGTTTGGGGATTTTTTTTTTCTTTGAAGGGAATAGGTTATTAAGCTGGTTTTACATGCTCATAGTAAACTTAATAGAGTTTAGATGATAAATTGATTGATAAGTAGAGCAAAGTTGTTTTAGAAAACAGTTATTAAGCAAATAAATAATGAAAAGGAAATCAAACAAGCCTTCTTCTTTTAAACTTCAATAATTATTAGAGAGAAAGTTCACCATTTACCACATCCAAGCATATTCAAAACTATTTCAGTGGATGAACAAAGTAATTGCAAATCCCCTTTTTATTCCATAGGATTTTCCTTATAGTTTATTTAAGATCGATATTTCTTAACTATCTCACTACACTTCTCTTAATTTCACATTTGAGCAAGTTTATTGGACTTGGTGGAAAGAGCCTTGTTTGTCTGGTTTAATATTTTTCATTGGCCTGCTAAGCTTGATTTCTAGTTAATCTATCTGAGATTCTGAGTTTAAGGAGCTTACATGTTGATTCTCCGCCATTAATGGCAAATGGTAGAAGGAAAAAATTCTGCCATATAGATTCACCATTGTGGTTTGTGGCTTCACCATAACAGACCTCCCTTCAAAAGGTGCCTGTGGCAGTTGGCAAAAGATTTGCAGCGCCATTCCACAACTATAGTGCAGCCATTTTAGTTCTTCCCTCTCTATTTATCTGCTTCTGGCTACCAATAAGCTTTGAATAATTTGTTAGATAAATTCGTACTATACTGATCCATCCTTTTTATCTACTTCCATTTTTGTTTGGAACAACATCTATGCACTAATTGTAGCTCTTTAACTCTGGAGGTTTTCAACATATCGTAATTATTAATGAGCGAACTTGTTGATGTCTGAGATCATTTGACACTTTCAAAATTTGCTCATTTATCTGATATTTGATCACATCCTTTTTACCAAGTGAAGAGCAGCTATTCCTCAGACAAACAACTCTACGATCTCTTCTGAAAATGTTGTAGGGTATCTATTTTTATTTTTGCATCAGTGATATGCCACTTTTTTCTGTTCTCCTAGTTAATGTGAAACAAATTATTTCTGAAGTATTGAATATTAATAAAATATCATATTCTTGACTTTTCGTCATTTCGTCACTGTCATAACTGTTGGTACTTCTGCAAAAACAAATACTTGATTTTTTAAATTCATTTGTAGTTGAATACGAAGACGAAAATGTTTCAGTTGCCACTTCAATTTATTGTCTACAGAATTTCTTCATTACCTCTATGTCCTATCATGTGATCAGTAATCCATACTTCTTTAGCATTTCAAAACTATTTAAACCCTTTTATGTTGATCTTACCTTTCCTTGTTTCTTTCTTTTTATCAAACTAAACTGGTTTATTCTGGTGACACAGATGATCACTACTCATATTTGGCCTGCAGTTTTTTAATTTAAATATATGCTGATTTTGGACAACTCTGATGCTTATGTTTTTATAATTTGGACGTTCAAGTTTACTAGACTCGCCCCTCTCAGTAAAGAGTTACAAAAGTGTGAAATGCTCGTTCCTAAAAAAATTACTGATCAGCCGTAGAGAAATAAAATAATTATTATGCTATTTGTGCAACTTTGGATGATACTATTATGCACGTAACAAATGCAAAAAATGTTGATGAAATATTTGTAGTAATTCAGTTTAGATTGATTCTCTTCCATCCTTCGTTAGTATCTTACCTGATATTGTTCTGCAACAGGAACCAGAGAACATTCCGCCCAAAAAAAAGTACTCCATCTGGAAGTAAGGTGGGTTCCTTTTATGTTTCTGGGATCCTTTTTTAGATATTATTTGTTCTTGATGATTTTAAGTTTTTTTTTTCTTCATTTAAAGCCTAGAGCCTTAATGTTATTGACCAATCAGTTTTTATTTCATTCATTATTTCACACGTGCATGGAATGGGAAGAAATTGATGGTGAATTGCTTTAACCTTACACACAACTCACGAAACGCATCCTATTGATTGACCAAAAATTAGATTGCTTGAAGCACTGATGTCTTTTTGTTAAAGGACCCCGTTCAAAAGCAACTGGGAAAATCTCTGCGATATAATAGTGTTTTATTTATCTTGGAATTTAGAAATGTGATGTTAGAAGGGTAAGAATTTGAGAAAAAGGAACATATTTAGAAGTAAAATAGTTTGATCCTACCAAATGAGGCTATTTTTCGTCAGTGAAGAGAAGATGCGGGAAATGGATTTACATGGTACACTCAACAAATGTAATCTTTAATTATGTTATCTTCAAACCGAAGTTACATTTAATGGAGTAATTTTCAAAATTGATAACGTATATCTAACGTCATGCGGGTAACAAAATTTACACATTTTCGGCACGTTTGTGTTTTGTTTTTGGCAGCTGCTCAAAAGCTGTCTTCTTTGGTTTTTTCTAATCTTTTGCGGAGGAGGGGAAGGTGAAGGAAGGAATAATGGCGAAATTTTGCATCTGGAACGGTTATGAGTTTATACATTGTCCTTACATATATAGATATAATTTAGGTTTTCAGTTTTCAACTGGTTTTTTGTGATAAACGTGAGGCAGTGAGGGGGAGAAAAGAGAGTAATCGGATGGTCTGTCTTGGCTTTTCTACATTCACCCAGCTCTAGTGGTAGATGAATGAAGTTCTGCTGCTAATTATTATTATTGTTATTATTGCAGGGAGCTCAACTTAGAAAACATATTGATGCCACATTGGGCAGTGGAAATCTGAGGGAAGCAGTAAAGCTACCTCCTGGGGAGGATTTAAATGAATGGCTAGCTGTCAACAGTAATTATTTTTCTCTCTCTAATACCCTGTTAAGAGCAGTGTATTCTACATGAAGTTTTCTTTCGCCTTTTATTTTTGAGTTTCCTCCTCTATGTATTCATAGAATTCTGAAATGCAGTAATCTGACGTTTTTTTATGCCTACATTACAGCTGTTGATTTCTTCAACCAGGTGAATCTGCTCTATGGTACCCTTACAGAGTTCTGTACTCCTGAGAATTGTCGGACAATGTCTGCAGGACCCAAGTATGGCACATTTAACTGGCTGATTTCTTTCTTTACCTTTCCGTTTGAGGGGGAAAGCGTTTGTATGCTTTTAGAAATTCTGTCAGATGACGTTCTTTCAATTATCTTTGCTGTTGGTTGAGAAAATCTCTCAGCTCCTTGAAACATGTGGGTTGGGTATCTAGTTTCTTGAGTTAACTGGTAACTAAATAGCTATGAAGCTTGAAACAATGGTTTGTGTTGTTAAAGCTTATTACACTTTGGCATAAATTGTTAACTCCTTGTGATTTTATAAGAATTTGAACGCAGTTTTTTTGCTGTTATGATGGTTGCTATTTATTCCATGCTGCATGCTTTTGGTAACTATTGATAAATGGGAACCTAGGTGCTTAAAATTTTGTAATAGTTAATTATGTCTCCATTTCTTTCTATATATATATATTTGTTTAAATTTGTGATTTTTTAAAATCTGTCCACTATGTACTAACACTATTTTGGTAAAGAAAAAGATTGTTTTTGCATAATGCTGTTAAAGTTGCCATTTCGTCAGTTATTTGTGTTAAGTTATTCTTTGGTTCTCTGTTTCTGCAAAATCATTGGCTATTCTTGCCAATTGTTCGTTTTCTAGAATCTAGACTATATTTAGTTGCTTAGCAGTAAGTTTTGCACTTCCTTTCTGAAAGTACCTAAAAAAAATACTCCAATTGCAGGTGTTATAAACCTTCCATTAATGTTGATGACAATTCTAGATCCATCTGCGCTACATATTTATACATTTTTGGCTCTTACGTTGTCTTGCCTTTCAGTTCTATGTTTCTGCAAAATCATTGAAATTTGGATGCACTAGTCGGTTCATTTTCTAGAATCTAGACAATATTTAGCAATGAGTGAGTTTTGTACTCTGCCCTTTTGGTGGGAACTCCACTGGCATGTGTGTTTTATGTACACATACCTATCATGATAATACAGTCTTGATCCATCTATACTAGATATTTATGCATTCATAGGTCTAATGATGTTCTCTGTTTGGAATACTTTAGGTATGAATATAGATGGGCAGACGGTGTTCAAATTAAGAAACCTATTGAGGTTTCTGCTCCAAAGTATGTAGAATATCTGATGGACTGGATTGAAGCACAGCTTGATGATGAATCCATATTCCCTCAGAAGCTTGGTGAAGATTTTAATATTTTTTTCCATAAATTTCTTAGATTCTATGATCATCCTTTTCATTTTGGTTCCTTAAACTATGAAATCTTTCAGGTTCGCCATTTCCTGCCAACTTTAAGGAAGTTGTGAAGACAATATTCAAGCGTTTGTTCCGTGTATATGCTCACATATATCATTCTCACTTTCAGAAAATTGTGAGCCTCAAAGAAGAGGCCCACTTAAACACCTGCTTCAAGCATTTTATACTCTTCACCTGTGTAAGCCTCATATTTTCCTTTTATTTGTTTATTTTGTTGAAAACCAGTTTAGATTTTGTTTGAAACTAACTAGTTTTTGTTATGCAGGAGTTTGGGCTGATTGACAAAAAGGAGCTGGCACCCCTTCAAGAGCTTATAGAGACCATTATCGTCCCATACTAGACAAGTGAATTGGGACCTTCTGTGAAAAATCTTATCTTAGAAAGCATAAATAATGTATTACTCTAAATAGAAACTGCAGTTTTAGTATTTGACTTCACAGAGCCTCCTTACATTTGTTGTGCTATATCGGCTTGGGAACAGGATCTAAGTTATCCTTCTTCAAAGCTTACCAAAGTATCTTTTATATGCAGTGGGACATCATAGATTTAAAAAAGAAGTTAATTGTAATGGTTCGTATATGCCAAATGAAGACATTATACTTAAAAAAGAAGTATGAAGTTGGAAGGATGTTGTCAAAACAATGTTCATTAGTAATTTAGTAACGCATGAACTAATGCATTTTTCTATGGGATTCTTCCTTCAACTTTATTGGGTAAATTGCTCTCTAGTTTGAAATTTTTTACAAGTATAAACATGTGGAAATTGAAAAGGGAGAGACTACTGTAATTTCTAAATAAGATTAGATTGGAACTGAATATAATTTGTTTACATATTAAAGAGGAAATTATTAATTCAGTATCTGAAGTTGTATCTCATTGTATAGTTTCTGAAACCAAGAAAACTTTAAATAAATTCTTAAATTTTCCTAGTTTTTAAAATCAATCTTTATTTTGTGGTCTCTGGTACGTGGATTTAAGTGATAAGAATATGAATATATTTAGGGATTAAAAAGGAGATAATTAACTTTCAGACAGTTTTTATATTTCAGTTTTAAAGATGAATAGTGATGAGTTATACATTTTTAGATTAAATTGATGAATTATTCTTCATAGAAAAGCAAACTCAAAATTGCAAATATAAAGTCGGCGTAAGCGTCCTAAGAGCTAGTTTGATAAACTTTTCTGTTGTCCCACTCCCATGATATGTTAGTCAATATAAAGTTATCTTTTCTATTTAATCAGTTGCGTTTATAAATATGACACAAGTCAATAACAAAAAAACCAACCAGCCATAAACATATTTATATAGCCATTAACATAAAAAGTCAAAATCTCATATATTTTTTCACGAGGCATTTGTTTGTTTTTTCTATTTGCCTTTGATAAGGTAACTATTATATGCTTTCTTCTATTCACTCGTTTTCTTTTTCAAGTACAAATATATAAAGATGACCGACATATATATATATATATATATATATATATATATATATATATATATATATATATATATATATATATATAT
>Ga0099824_1008919_pt1 | contig 12570 bp, 4 predicted proteins | sample SiratrowhiteBW_FD_76837 | JGI IMG/M metagenome (GOLD analysis project Ga0099824, IMG submission 76837) | Root nodule microbial communities of legume samples collected from California, USA - Siratro white BW | ecosystem: Host-associated > Plants > Roots > Nodule | place: USA: California... | reverse complement strand
ATATATAAATTTTATATATATATATATATATATATATATATATATATATATATATATATATATATATATTTAAAGGATTCGGATTCAAATCACTCTTCCATTAAATTGTAAATAATAAAAATAAATAATCATAATAATAATAATAGTATTAAAAAATAATATTAGTTATATTGGTTTGATATAAATGATGACAACATTTAGGTTTGATCTATACTTGTAGGAAATACTCCTTTCCACTAGCAATATTTTTCTTAATTATCAAATTACTACCTTCTCAATTAAATAATCTTATAACAAAATGATACTATGATTAACTTTACAATTTAGAGAGTTTAGTCAGAGAAAAGAGTTAAGAATATAAAATTTTTAATAAAATAAAAAATAATGAAAATAGTCTATTTATAAACTTTATATTTTTTATCCATTTAAAATTTATCTTCATTGAATCTCAAGACTTACGAAATATATTCTATATATTTAATTTTGTATTCATTATAAATTCTTGTACTTTTATTTATAGATTAATTAGATTATATATATAGTGAATATTTCATCACATCTTTTAATATTTTAAACTCCATATAAAATAAAATAAATGCACATAGCCGAAAACAATGCCATGTTTTCATTATTACAGTTAGTATAATAGTTAAAATATTATAATTTTTAACAAAATAACATAAGAAATAATATAATATAACTTATGTGAAAAAGAGAAATAAAAATAAGAAGGCCTTCGAAATTATAAAATTATTTAATAGATATTTGAACGATAAAACCAGAACGATGCATAAAATTAAAAATTAACATTTCAAATCTTTCATTTTACAATACCTCTATCAATTATTAAAAGCTTATTTATTAAATATTATTAATAAATTTGAATAATTTTTTTAACTACTAAAAAGAAACAAAAAGATGTCAAAATAGTTAAAAAAAAAACTATATTATTGAAATACCAAATTTTAGAAAAATGTTGAATAAAATACTAGGAGTTCTTTTCAAAAAATACTACTGATAACATATTACCTACACCTTAAAGAGAAATATATATTTATACTAATTTACTCTAACTCTTCAACTATCCAATTATCTTCTTAGAAAATTTTACAATTTTTATGATAATCAAAATCAATTACATACATAATACCACTCATGACGAAAATACATATACTAAATCATTTTTTGTTTGTCATGTCTTAATTTCCTTCACGACTAAAAACTTTATATATTTTCTATTGTTAATAGGATTATACATAAAGAAGATTAAAACTTAAGTAATAAATCTCGTAGAGAAAATACACAATATATACGTTTTTACGATGGTATTACTTATAATAAAATAATATTTCTCTCTTCCACTTATAGATAGACTAAAACATGAAAAATATAAGTTTAAAGGTTTTTTCTCATAAAATATAGAGTTTAATAGAAAGTTCTTTGTGTTTTTGTTGCTCAAAATGTGATATAGAATAATCCGTGTTAATATCTTTGTTGTAATTATATATTATATGTTTGTAACATAAACATATGTTTTCATGCTTATGTCAAGGCATAGAAAGTTTTATTTCCTTTTATGTATCTATTTAATATAAACCCATAAACAAGACATAAAACATAATAATAAAGGCAATGCATTTTCACTTGATTGAAACTTTTTTTTCATATTTTACATAAATAATGTTATTGTGAATATTAATTCAAATGTTATCCATTTGTATATATGAAAATTTACAGTTTAAACATCATATTTGAATAACATTAAATAAGAAACGTGAATATCATTAATGATTATTTTATAAAAAAATAAGTTAATGACGAGATAATTTCTAATAGAGGTATATGCATTTGACATTATTTTACATAAAAGATTAAAATATTTTAATTATATATATATATATATATATATATATATATATATATATATATATATAACATTTATGAAGAATAATCAATCTTATATATATAATCGTGTTTATTATTATCTAATCTTTACCATCAAAACCTAAAAAAAAAATAGATAATGATCCAAGTAACCTTAGATAACTGAACAGTATAACATCTTAACGTGAATATGCTGTAATAATTTAATAACACTATTTATCACATTAAATGAGTAATATGTGCACAATTACTAATAATTGATGTTAGATTCCACTATTCAGTATAATAAGTTTTATAGTATATTTATTTTTAGTATAAAAAACCATTTTAATGTAAAAAATTTAATTTTATTAATCTTAAGTCAATTTCGTTATTTATTGACGTAATTGAACACGTGTTTTGTGTGTAATACTTGCTACATGTGTCATTTAGAGAGATTTCTTAATGCTAATTTGATTTTAGTCTTAATAAACATCCTACCCAATCTTCCTTACAAAACACACGAAAACACACCCTTAACAAAAATCTTCAAATATAATAAAAAAATCATAACTTCCCTCAAGTAGATTCCTTGTAATTTCAAGACAGATTATTGTTATTCTTTCTTATGTAGCGAATACCCTTCTTTTGTTTGTCTCCAACACAAATTCACACTAAGTCACAATGATAAAAGCCATTAGCAACTTTAAAAAGCCATAAATAAAAAAAGTAAAAGTCTCTTTTAAGTTAGAACCAAATTAATGTTAATTGTCTCAATAAATACCTCTTGAGATAGATATTAAACACCAAACACGTATTCAATTATAATAAAAAATAATAATTTTTTTGTATTAAGAATTTTTTTTTCCTTTGGGTTATATTAAAAACGAAATATAACATGTTATCCTTCTTAAAATTAAAAGGAAAAATAACTATCTCTTGAAAATAGTTTAACTGATAAACTTCATTATTTGACCGACAAAAAAGAGTAACTGATTTCACGACAAATTAAAAAAAACAAATTCAGAGCGGATACTATTAGTTAATTTCAAATTTTTAAGATAGCTAAAATTATAATAAATACGAGAAAGGAGTAATATTTAAAACAGTTATGAACAGGTTACATTAAATATGTCACCGAATGCATCAAACTCGCCGCACACAGATTAATAATGACTTATCTATCTTTTGTTTTTATTTATTTATTTTATTTGATCCGATCTTCTTATCAATAAATTAATACTTGTAATGCTTAGTTAATAATTGTGTTACCATTTAAAGGAAAAGTGAATATATATTATTTTCTTGCAATTGAGAGATTTAATTAAACATTTTATTAATAATGGGATTAAATTGAATAAAACAAGTGAATAATAATATAAGTAACAAGTAGGAAGGTGGAAGTGAAAGTTATCTTAACAATAAAGCGAGCATACAAAAGGATATTTCATTTTTATTAACATTAATCTAAGTTTATCCTAAACTTGAGAGCATTATTTTGCATGTTTTGGACCTGGAACAAGTTTTCTCATCCCAATAAACTTTTCTTTGAAATAAATAAAAAAGAACAAAGAAGGAAAGAGATAGGAAGGAAAGTTTTATCTGTAAGATGAATGAAGGAGGGGGGCCCACATAAAAGCTTGGCAAAACGACAACGCAGAGAGGACAGAGTGTAATGAATGCACCGTCATTCGATGTACCCCCACACAATGCAGCCAATGCCGAGAGTACATTTCCCACGTGTGCATCAAGGCATGGACCACTGACACGTGTCCCAACCTTTTCTCACATTCCCCCTTTCAATACGCTGACGTGGCACTTCATCCTACATAGGATTCCCCTCTCCCCCCTCAGGTGCAAAGCATGCGCACACTGCCCTCATAAACCTTTTCTGTCCTTTTCTAATATTTATATTCCCCTCTAAAATTAAATGTCTTTTCTTCTACACAATAAATTTTAGTAGTATTTTAATTTTTTTTTAAATATAATTAAATTAGTTTAAAAAATAGTTGAAATTAAAGTTTAACGGTTGAAAATATTGGTACCTTAGCGTTGTCGTATTGGCGGGCATGGGAAATTATGGGGTTTTGTAGGTTTTGTTGTGAACTACTTTTTAGGTTATGGTCAAACATTTTATTGAACTACACTTGGAGACTTGGAATGGTACAAAGTACGAATAGGACAGTTGGTATGATAAAATATTATTGAAGTAGCCAAATGGGTCACTACCACAGCAGACATTGAAATCTTTGAACGTATTTATAAATGCTCGTGGGAAAACAAAACCATCCCACCCTTTTAATATTGGCAAAACGACACTCCCTCCATTTTCTCTTTTCTCTTTTCTCTCTCAAACCACAGCTCCTCTTTATGTGCCCATCACATTGTTCTGGATATTTCCTTTTCAAAGATCGTCTACAAGATATGGAAATGGGGTATGGAGATTCTTCGCAAATGTCACCACTCCTCTTTCATTTCCTTCACATTGTAATTACTACATGTCGACACTTTTAAGATGCATATAAATACAACAAACATATACGTTCAAAGCATCACAAGAAAGTTTCTTATTATCATATGTTATATACTATATCTTACAAATGTAATATAAATTAGAATATCATAAATGACTAAAAAATAATGTAAAAAAAGAAGAATTACAAACTTATGTTATTTTAAGATTTTCACATGAAAGTAATATTATGATATTTTATATAGATTTATTCTGTTGATTTTTTTTTAATAAATTCTCCTCAAAAGATCTAAGAGCATGCAACTTGAAAATAAAAGTAATTTTTTTATATTAAGAATCAAATTTTATGTATTGTTAGTCACTAATTAGGTCTAGGATGTGAATCAAATCACATAGCATATATGTTTTCTCTTTTACACAATATTAATTCCCATTAATCATTAATACTCAGTTTCTGTATGTTTTATGTATCTGAATACAAAAAGAAAAGTTTGATCTATATATATATGTTTTTTTAATTTGTTTCAATTCAAACACTCACATAAAATTTGTCAAATATCATGTACTCTTTTACCTACATTTCTATTACATTACAAGATTGATTCATATTTCTAGTATTAATAAAGTTATAATTGACGTTTAGCCTCAACGGTAGGACATTTCAATCTCATTTTGATGTTGTTTATTATTTTAGTCAATTCATTTAATGGGTTAATCAATTAAAAACATTCTTATACTACATTTATCTTGGTCTCGTTTCACTCTAATAGATTAAATTGTAGTGACAATTAATTAAACTTCAGATTCAAATCATTCTTCTATTTAATCGATTCATCTATCGGGTAACTCGACCTAATTAATTAACATCCTAATATTTTATTTTGATCTCGTGTGATTGACTATTTAGATTATAGAAAAAAAAGTAAGTAATAAAATATATGAAAAGTAAAGGGAAATTAAGCACATATATAGTTTGTAGGCTGAGGTCATTAATAAATAAGCTAAAAAAAAACATCAAAAGCATTTTTCAACAATATACAAAGTGATCTTCGATTATGGCCTCTGGTAGCCTTGTAACACAATTTAGCCACTGCAACCATGCACGAAGTGATTGTTATGCGAAATCAAAGACGCACAACTTTCTTCTACCGCATACGTAAAAAACATCCATACAAAATTATCACGTGGTTATTTCATTTTGTTGTTAGTGCAGAAAGCTTGCAGTGCCTCCGTTCTTGAACAATGAAAAATAAAGGTAAAGGAGAGTAATATCACCAAATCCAGCTGTTTTTCTCTTTTTTCATCTTACCCAACAAAGGACCTTTAAACCATTATCATCCCTCTTCTTTTGTCCTAAATCATTAGATATCAAACATAAACAAACACATGTTGTACTCGCCTTTTACTCTTCGTAAACAATACCATAGTAGGGAAACAAACACAACAGAAAATGGGACAAGCAAAGGGAGAACAATTGGACAAAAAAGGAAACGTGAATACAAAAGATGACAAATAAAGACCTAAATGGATAAGAGAGGCAAAAAGACTTTCCAAGGGAGAAGAGAAATATGGGAGAGCAGAGAAAATGAAGTGATGAGAGTTTTCCCGCTAGATTATAAAGCTTTTTTCTACAAACATTATGATGACATGCTGAAAAACTCGAGCATTAATGAGAGGACACAGAAATTCATTATTGTGTGTACTCATCCTACTAGTAGGGCAAAGCCATCTTACAAAGGATGTGCATTAAGTAACGTCTCTTGAGTGAATAAATGTGGTAATAATCTCTAAGTTAGCAATGTATTGATCCCTTACCTATGTTACTACTGAAAAAGAAAAGATCTCACAATACATCTAGAATATATTACACCACCAAAAGATGATTACAAAAAACACTATTCACGATGCAAATACATTCTAATAGGAATCTTTTTTTCGTAAACTTGAAATGAATTTATTTGATATGAGTGATGGATGGGACCAATAATAACAATATTCTGCATGCTCCGCCATGCTGATATCGTTTTTGCATCGTTTGGTTTGCCTCAGAGAAACCTAAAAAGAAACATGTGTTTGGCTTTATTATCTCGTGGTTTTTCTTCGCAAAGAGGAATATATAAATGGGGTTATGTTGGAATCCGATGTTCAGCTTTGTGCAACGAATCATCGAAGTAAACGTCGCGGAGGTTTCTTAAGGGCTCCTAATTACGCGACAAAAACTGACCACGATCACCACAACATGATTTTTTTGTTTTTATTCATGATCAAGATTTGTCTCTGACTCGCTAATTCCTAGTAGTGTGTTGCAACATATTCCAGTTCATAGCGAGTTGGATAGCAGTGTGTTACTATTTGATGATTTGAATTGCAAATTACTAATTACATGTTCAAAATTTGTTATATATGGAAAAAACAATCATTATTTTTTTTCAACTTGTTCGACAGATACCAGTAACTTTTTTTGGTTGTGTTTCATTTTGTGTCCAATTGGCTTCTTGGGTAAAGGTAGTAGATACTAATCAGCAGGAGCTATTAGGCGTTGACGCAAAGTCACTTCCCTTAAAACTTAACCATTGAATCATGGTCAAAAAGTAGATAGTTGCTGCCTCAAAAGTATAGTTAACAATGAACTTTTATGGCTTATTTATTTAATAAAGTTACTAGAGGGAGCTGGTGAATCATGATGTACAATGGAAACCAAAGCAATGGAACCAAACTATTAGGTAAATTTTGCTCCTCCTTAATTAGGTATTTTTAAAAAAATATTAACAATATATATATTCTTTAAACATTTCTTTATTGCACAAAGTTAATTAAAAAAGTTGGTGGTTTTGGTAACTTTTTTCAATAACTCTTTCTTCTTATTTAATAAAGGGAGATATTTTGGTCCTTAAAAGTATAAATTTGTATTAAATCAAAATCTGAAAAGAAAAAAAAATTGAATATGTAAGAAGTGACACTCAAGTCTTGTTATGTTATGTAATTTTTTAACAGGAATTTGACTTTTGTAGAATACCCATTCTTGGGCCTCTGCGTTCTGCACTCCCATAAATTAGATTCCACCTCCATAGGATATGTAGAAAGACCAAATTACTCCTCATACATATTTAAATTAAAACCTACATTTTATTCTTCCCCACTTCTTTTCTCTACATTGCACCCCTATCTTCTACCCCCGTTGCATTTTTCCTTCTTCCACTCGAGCGCGAATGCCTTGTCCAAATTGCATTGTTTACTGCTGCTGACGAATACATGAATCTTCAAATTTTTTTTTATTTGAAAATATATTTCGAAATGCATAATCAAAATATATTTATATATTTTGAAAATATATTTTAAAAGCAAATTTAAAATATATTAACAATTGTATTGTGTGGTTCTTTTTGTTGATAGAGATATGACTAAGACTAATATAGATCATATCTTAAATGAAACTTAGAAAGAGATGAACGACATCTTTCCACAGAATAGTGAATAAGTTGGCCTTATCTTTCATGTGGATGTATTACCACCAACTACATAGATATTGTCATAATTTATTATACTGTTATAAGTAAATATTATTATTATTATCCGTGTTAAGTCTAGAGGAGTGTTGTGTTTTTAATAAAATGGAGTGTAAATAATAATAATGTATGTCTAGTTAAAATCTACCACAAGTAATATGGGTCTACTGACCAATCACTTATTATTAATTTTATTATTCAAAAATACGGACCCATTAAGTTGAATATTATCAATAAATAACATTTTTTACTATTAAAAAAACTTTTGCATTAAATAAATCTATTGGGTTTAAATAAAAAATGGCTCTTTAAAATTAATTTTGTTTGAAATTAATTATAAAAATATTTAAAAAATACAAAATACAAAAATGTATATTTTGCAAAAAAATATTTTAGAATATACATTTTATAATACTTGTATTTCATAATATACAATCCAAAATACTAACATATACATAATTCTAAAATATATAATCTAAAATACAGATGGATGTATTTCAGACTATACATTCTAAAATATTTCCTTCTGTGGATTCCAAAATACAATTTACGAAAAGCAAAATTGGATTTTCTAATTATATAAAGGTGCTTTTTAAATTATAAGCCGGACTATATAACTTTTCAAAATGTCAAAAATATCCTTGTCATTTTGAAATTAACGTGTGAAGTGAAATATTATATTAACCAAAGCAACTGTTAATTTGACCACCTCTTCTGCACAGTTAGAGTAGAGTGGATTAAGGCCATGTACGAGTCATAAGCCATGCTTCTGCATGTGTATAATTCTAATGTTTGTTTATAAGCAACCTCGTATCCTGAAAAAAAAAGTTCTAATTAAGGTCATCTACATCTATACAATGCAGCAAAACGTAAGAATTTAATGAATAAAAAATCAAACCAAGGAAACCGTTGATAACAGAGACAAACATTGAAGAAAAAAACCTATGAGGAAGAAAAACCTTGCGTTCTCATTATTAAAACACAAGGATGTTTTAGACATTTCAGTTACGCTATGTAGTGCAGGAAGCAGCTGCCGAGATGCAGAACGTAAAGGCCCCATTCTTGAGCCCATGTTAGAGTAGTAGCCCATAAAAGCCCATAAAAGGCTAACTTTTCATTAAGAAACCATCAGATACATCTCCATTTATCTCTCTTTAACACTCTTATAACATTTCCAATACAAAGCTTTTAAAAAAGGTTATTAAATTTAACCTTATAAGAAAAATATAAAAAAATATGTGTTAATCATGAAATATAATATTTAAAAATCAACAATAATCTTCATAATAAATTAATATTTGATTATTATTATCAATTTATTTTTTTAAGTGATAAAAGATTGAAATGTAAATAAAAAATTAAAAAAGTACGGATTGTTATGAAACTTTGTTAAAAGAGATTCTTTGCAAGTTTTTTTTTAAATGGTTCGAAGATTATACCTAACTCTCATTTACTGTTAGCGTATTTAACATCTTCTTTTAGGTTTTTATTATGGTTAGATTCTTGGAACTAGGGCGAAAATAATAATTTTTTTCTCAAATAGATGAGAACAATAAAGGCAAATACTTCCTCTATCCCATCATTTTGAACCTCCACTCATTACGAACCAAAATAACTAAAATATCCTCTTATTAACTTTCGATCAAAAAAATAATTTTTAAAATGTAAATTTATATTCCGAAATATACTTTTTAAAAATAGATTTAAAAAATGTTTTACAAAATTTAAATTCTATGTTCCACGAAATAGTTTTTAAAAATAAATTCCGAAAAACATATTTCGAAACATAAATGAAAAAAAATTACTAGAATTCATTTTTTAAGGAATAATTTCGACGTATTTTCTAGTGTGACCGTGTATCAATCCAACTTAGAATTTATCACTTCATAACCAAATTCCCAACATTCAAAATAGAAGAGTTCAGTTTATAGAGTTTTTTTTATAATTTTTTTAAGAAAAATAATTAAGAAAAAAGTCCCAATTTATCCAGCTAACGTAATATTATATAAGGAATAAATGGTTTATTCAAATAGGAGATAGAAGAATTTTTTTGAAGAAAAATAAGAAAAAATATTAAAATTAAAATTTTAAAACTAGAAAAGAGAGAAACTGTTGGAAATTTTTCGTTAAATATTAATATTATTTATTTTTCCAACTCACTATGAAATATTATTATTTAGTTTTCTTCTTTTTATTTTTTTCTATCTGTTTTTAACCAACCATTGTAGATCAAAGAAAAAAGAATGTTCATTTTAAACTAAAAAGTATTGAAAACATCTTTTATTATCTAATAAATTAAAAATTAATTTCTGAAAAAATATTCCTATTTCCTAAACGAAAGTTCTCCATCTTATTGTAGAATTTATTTTAATAAAAGAGTCTTGTTTCAATTGACTCTTTCAACTTTTTATTATTGATAAAATAATATTTATTAACTAACCTTGTATATTCGTCCTTTCATTCCTTCCAAACATTAAAATATGTTTTTATTTTAGATTTATTCTTAAAAGATAACATTCATAATTATTGTTGTAAAAAAATATAATTTAATACAAAATAATTTTGATTTAAAATTATGATATCCGATATGGAAAGAACTACCGTTATTACCTTAATTTTAAATTATTAATTATTTAAAAATTAAATTTGTTTTAATAAATATATTTATTTATTGATATTGACCTAAATGTTAATATTTAAAAAATTAGGTTTTAATAAATATCTTTATTTATTGATATTGACCTAAATGTTAATATTTCAAAATTATACAAAGCACTTTAATAAAGACGTTTCAGTTTAAAATAACATTTTTTAGAATAATAATTATAATCAATATTTTTGTCACGTGCATTAATAATTTATTCCAAAAAGAAGAGGCTTATAATTTTCTTTTTCCACATTCTAAAATGTTAGGAATATAGTGTTTTTTAGTTTTGTTACTTTTGAGATGTTATTTTTCCACTGACCTGTCTTGTCTTGTCTTACCCTTATCCTGTCCTTTTCTCAAGTGCTGTAACCCTTCCCCACTCTCCCTTCAAAACAAACTTTGCAGACAATCTTGTCACAACACCACCTCCTTATCTTTTACCTATTTCCCATGTTTTTCTTATACTATATTTAAACATACCCTTTAACTTTTCATTATTAATCAATTAAAACATAAACTCATGTAATATGTCTTTAAAAGTAACTGTTCTTAAAATTAATAGTTCAATATATAATTAACTGATAGTAAAAGAAGTAAATGTATTTTAATTAAATTATTGAAAAATTCAAAAACTAAAATACAATAAATTTGTTAGGATTTTCTAAAATGACACTTACATATTGTTTTTCAATTTATAAAAAATACCCCTTCTTATAAGATAATATAAAACAACATCCTTTAAAGTTTTAGTATATCCCTTTAATTTACATGGATTGAATACAAATCTCCCCTCAAATGTGATCATAGTTAGAAAAAAAAAATGAAATAGATAATCAATAAGGATGAAACACTTCACACAACTTTGCTTCTAAAACATACAACTATTTTTGTTTTCTTGTGGAGTGCAGAGATTTAAAAAAAAAAGTGATGTCTTTTATTAAAACAACAATGCATATTATATTAATTAAACAAAATAAAGAGTTTTATGCCACTTAATTGGAGAACAGAGAAGAGGGATGTTTGCTTAAAATTGAGAAAAAAAAATGTGAATATAATTTAGAGAACAGAGACATATCAAGGTTTTAAAAAATAATCTGAAACCACAGAGTTTTGACTGACCACTGCCACAACTTAAAATGTCCTAAAAGATAAAGTATTTTTTCCTTAAAAGAAGTTCCACTTTTCTGATACATAAAGGATTCTGCAGGAAATATTATAAGGGAAAGTAAACGGCAGAGCACTCTGCAAAAAGTCTTACAAACCTGATCTCTCATATCCCAAGTCTCGTTAGCCGACCAAACCAAAACCAACACAAACAAACCTCAGTACCCTTTTCTCTCTCTCTCACACTCTCTCCATGGACTTGCACTTGAAGCAATGGAGAAACCAGCATGAGTCAGAGCAACAACAACATTGCTCAAACATGCCAAAGTTTCTCCCTCAACACCATCCACCACCTTCCCCTGCAGCCCTCCCTTTCTTTGTACCTCAGCCCAGTACCAAAGTCAGCATTCTGCCACCTTTTTCTGATTCCACCCTACCTTCTGCACCTCCCAGATTTCCCAGTAAGATTTACCACATCCTTTTTTCTTTCTAGTTGCTAAAGAAACAAACTTTGATGGATTTTTCATAGTGTTTATGTGCTTAGTTTTCAAATGCTGTATCTTTTTGTTGTCTTACTTAGTGGGTCTGTGATGTGTCATCAGGGATGGAGAGTTGTTTCAGCTTTGCACAGTGGCAAGAGCTTGAGTTGCAGGCTCTGATATTCAGGTACATGCAGGCCGGTGCTCCTGTTCCTCCTCAGCTGCTTCAACCAATCAAGAAAAGCTTCCTTCATTCCCCTCCCTCTTTCCTTCAACTTTATCACCCTGCTTGTAAATTTCTAACCCCATTTTCGTTCTACTTCCAAATTTCTCTTTTACCAATATAAAAAGGCCATTTATGTTTGACCACATTTATTGTTTATTTTGTTTCTGTGTATCAGGAACATAACTTAAATTCAGGTTAATAGTAGTTTTCTGTTTTCCAATTTTTTTGACTGATTCTGTTTTGTTCAACTAGGTTTAGAATTTTATTTCAGT
>Ga0099824_1008918_pt1 | contig 12575 bp, 9 predicted proteins | sample SiratrowhiteBW_FD_76837 | JGI IMG/M metagenome (GOLD analysis project Ga0099824, IMG submission 76837) | Root nodule microbial communities of legume samples collected from California, USA - Siratro white BW | ecosystem: Host-associated > Plants > Roots > Nodule | place: USA: California... | reverse complement strand
TTATATATATATATATATATATATATATATATATATATATATATATATATATATGTGTGTGTGTGTGTGTGTGTTTTTATTTAGTAATACCCATGAAATATAATTGGTTAGATTGGGTAGGTATTGATTGTATTAGCAGATCTGAACGGATTTAAACAAATATCTAAGAGAAAGTTTAAAAAAACACTATTGTATGTATTTTAATTTTTTGAAAAATAAAAATATAGGATATTTTGTCAAATTATCGAAGTCTCTTGTATATCCGATAGTCATATTCAACTGTGGTAAGTAATACTTAACACAATTCTTCATTTTTATATAGTAATTTCATACTTTTTTTTTTTTTGCTTAATATGTGACACTAATATCCACTTAAAAGCAACCATATCTACCACATCTTAAATATCTTTTTATACCTATAGGTTTCATATTAACAAATATTTTCTTAAAAAAAATAAATAAGATTATTTAAAATATAAAAATTAAATAAAAATAAGGTTACATAATAAAATATTAATACAAATAAAATTATTCTTTCTAGAAAACAAATTAAGATAAGTTGGATTACAAAATATAAGTTTAAAAAATAATCTTATTATTTTAATTTCATAAATCTAAATAAAATCCATTATAAAATCAAATTTTAAATAATTTTTTAATTGTTAATGCTTTTTTCACTAATAACATTTATTTTTATCCCTTAATTTATTTTAAATACATTCAAATGAAAATAAGTAATACAAGATAGTGAGTATTTATAATCATTAATACTTTAACTATGGATAAAAACATAAAATTTTTTGTCATCCTTATTAATTCTTTCTTTTCTCTTGAGCTTTTTCTTTTACGAGGGGCAGAATTTGCTTACCATCCATATCCAAATCATTACAATGAGAACATTACCTATAAGAATTTCATCTATGTGGAACCAACTGCACTGATGATAAGACGTGAATCATAAAAATAAGATAAACACCAATATAAAGAAGTACTCCTAAATGAGAATTTCATGGTTTTCTAATTTAATTTTTGTTATTTTTTAAATTTTTACATTAAATTGATATCATTTACCTTCGTATTTATTAAAATAAAAAAATAATTACAAATATATATAGGTAAATCATGTCAATAACATTCATTTCAAAGAAATCGTTATAATATAACACAACTTTAGACTGATCTCGAAAAAGTCAGGTCATTCTATAATGATTTTAATAAAAAAAATGCGAGTAACATATTGATTGGACATAGCTTTAATTAAAATATATTAGAATTTAATTGAATTCATGAAATATATAATGTGATTTCTATGGAAAATAAAAATAACTAAACTAGTATCATATCCATATGTATTAATTAGTTTATGATATAAAAAGTTGGACAGTCTGTACTATTGCACCATTGTTACTAATATTTGACTTATTTTATTTATTGAACCGACACTTTTATACTTAAGAAGAAAGGTGACCTAACAAGAAAAACACCGAAAACATAAAATATTTTCTGTGGTTTGAAGTGGGTTGTGTTCGCATAAATTAGTAATGGAATGAAGGAACGGTGAGAAAAGGCAAAAAAAAAAAAAAAAAAAAAAAAAAAAAAAAGAAAGGTTCGAGAGAGAAGATGGTAAATAAGGAAGAGAAAATACTTTTTCATACTTAATTTCTAACTATTTTTCTTCTTCTTGACTCATTCACTGAGAAAATAATAAAATAGTATATTTTATTCATAAATAACAATTGTTTCATCAGATAATTACAAAATATTTAAAACAGCTTAGATATGTTAATCGTGCAAATGCTCTAATGGAATTGAAAAAAATAAATAAATATATTATACCTTTGTGGGAAAGTGGTGGCCAATGACATGACCCATTACAATAATATCCTGATGCAGTCACTTCATAGGGCACTTTCATCCTTAAATACAACTTTAAAAATGACCTGAAATTTATTGTAAATATTTAATTTTAGTCAACAAAACTTTAATTATGAAAATGACCTAAATTTTCTATTAATATGTTTTATTAATAATTAAAAAATATATTAATAATAAACTGAATTTCTTTAATTTTAAAACTTGAGGAAGTAAACCAACGTTTAAAATTATATAGAACTAAAACTACATATTCACAAAATTCTCTCTTATTTTTCATGTAATATTTCGTGTTCCATATATTCCGATAAATTCACTTCATTGTCTACAAAAATACTGTGGTATTAACTTGTAAAGATTCACAAATAAATTTCCTTTAATATTTTCACTTTTAATAAACTAATTGTGAAACCCAACTAATTCTCAATTGTAATCAAGAAATGTTTATAAATGATAAACCTCGTATTAATAATAAATTCAGATCAAATTTATTCCAAGAATTAGATAAATATCTTATAAACAAAAACCAACAAAGTATTAATATAAACCAAACTATTAACATTTCCCCTCTTAATTGATAATTTTTATGTTAATTTATCATATTCTAGTCGTGGTTAATTAGCTATATATTTTGAATTACAATTGAAACAATTTACATCACCAACTATATTAAAACAAATTTGTTTTGAGACGTATCAATGGGTTTACATCTAATTCAGGAAATCATAACATTACCATGCAATAGTAATTACATGAAGGATCACACACTATTAAAACATGTCATTACACATAATTTAGATTAATATATTTGGTAATACACTAATACGCTTCTCCCTAATCTTAATTACTACTCCGTGTGCTTAATCCATTCTCTAATTCGAGTAATTAAAATATTTTCCTTAAAATTAATGTTTTACAAATTCTTAATTTTCAAAATTAAAAATACTTAATTTTAAACGTGTTTTAGAATATAAATTATTATAACAAAATTTTTAAAACTTAATCATAAAAAACTAAAGTAATTTCTACCGATAAAAAAATTACCATCATTAAATAATTTGAATATAAAATATAAAATCAAATTTATATAAGATTGACAATTTCATCAACATCACAGCTTTTTCATAAATGTGAAAACTAAAGTTAAAAAAGTTATATTATATATATAGAAAGACCAAATACTATAATAGAAGATTTGTTTTTTATGATCCTTAAAAATAAAAATAAAAAAAATGGAGAAAAAAGGGTGGAGAAGGAGCCAGCAAGAAAACAGCTAGGGAATGAAAGGGAAGTGCATGTTGGAAATTGACTCATCCAACACACAATCTTAACAAAACAAAACCAAACCATTCATTCACACATTCACACTTTCACTTCACCAAAACACATACACTTTGTTTTTTTTTTCTCTTTCTTTCTCCCATTGGAGTGAAGCATTGCTGCATAATAAATCAATAAACCCTCTTTCTCTTTCTCTTTCTCTCTCACATTTTCCTTCATTCAGATCCGCAATGGCACCCAACAACAACAGAACCAAGGGATCGCATTTTCCCCTCCTCGCCTTCCTCCTTCTCTGCCTCCTTGCGCCCCTTCTCTTCTTCAGCGCATCGCCCCTTCACACTTTTCACGGTCTCATTCCTTCTCCTCTCCTTTTCTCAATCAAATCTCACTTCTTTTTCAATTGGGCATTGCTTATTGCTTACATCTTGTTGTTCTTCCAGATCCCACATCCGCAACTCTTCCAATGCTTTATCTTTTCTTGTAGATTATATTCTTTATTTCTCTTTTTGTGTTTTTCTAGGGACTTTTGAATTTTCGGGAATTAAAACGAAATGGGGTGTGATGTAATGTTCTTGACGTGAGGAGTGGGAAATGGGAGAAAAAAAATTCGTTTTTTTTTTATCAGCAATAAGAAAAAAAAAAAAAAAAATCATGATTAGTTTGTATGGGTTTTTGTTCAATGCACGTGTAATGAGATTAAGTTAGTTTGATTAATTACTTCAAGTGCATTGTGCAGATCAAGGTGGTAATTCGGCTGTTACCAGCAGAAAGGTACGTTTTTGGGTTTATTGGTTATATGATTAAGACTCTGTTTGGATGAACTTTTTGTAAGTGCTTATGGAAGAAGGGAATATGAAAGTAAAAAATCGAACTTCTTGCATAAGCTAAAATCAACTTGGCATTTAAGTTTTGTATTGACTTATGCATTTAAGTTTTATAGAAGCTCTCTTCATTTAGTTTATCCAAAAGATAAGGCGGTTCATGGAGAAGCTCAATGCATTTTATTACCTTCTTATTTGCTTTTCCTACAAGTGGCTTATGGGACCTTCTGTTTTTAATTTTGTTGCAGGTTGCCAGATTCAGAGAGTGGCAGTCATTGCAGGATATTAAATCGATTTTTTCGAAAGAGGCAAGCGAAAGCTTATATTTACTCTTGTTCTGTATCTCTTGTGTAATGTCTTTTTGTTGAAGAGTTTGTGCTCTTTCTTTGTTTCTAATAATTATTATGCTTTAGGTTCTTGATGTTATTGTTTCCAACACAAATGATGTGGGCCCTTTGAGTCTTGAGAGTTTTAGAAAAAATAACTTGTCTGCTTCATGGAGAGTTGTTGGATCAAAGGCTTCTAATGCTGATAATCAGGTTTGGAAGACTGATTTACTTCTGCTACAAGCTTTTACTTCCTGTTTTAAAGAAAAAAAGGTCCTACTTTTTTTCTCTTAATGGTAGTCCATTTTTTATTTTTGATTATAGGTTAACGAACCAGCAAACAATGTTGGACAAGAGAAGCAAAATGGGAAGGAAGGAAGATTTTCAGGTGGTATCTTGCTACTGCGTAATTTGCTTATGTGGTCCCTAAGTTTACTTTCTCATTGAATGGTTTTTATGAGTGCAGTTGGTCATGGTCAGTGGACTGACAGTCCTGTACACATCTCCAGAAGGGTAAGTATCCTTGATCTTTCTTGACTATTTTTGTTGTTTTAACTTGTATACAGTTTTTCTGATAGCCATTTACTGATGCATGTTTGCACTGTGTGGTAGTCTGCTATACCTTGTAAGTCTGGGGTTACACTGTTATGGAAACAGCCTTACTGCTGATATAATATATAAGCCTTCCCCAAATCGCAACTGGCCATGATGGTGCCTCACATGCTGGGATACCCTATTTGTTACCTCCAGCTCACATCAAGCCATGCTAGCCTTGAATATGTTTGATCAAACTTATCAAACTCGAGAGTTTATGTACACTCATGCTTACATGAACTTGACTCCTAAGAGTTTACCTAATATAAAAAATAATATTGAAAAAATCCATTAGTGACATATGTGCATAACATAACACTCTTAATACAACAATAATTCAACATTTTGACACCACAACAAATAAAGTAGCAAATCACAATGACAAAGTGTGATAGTACAGCAGTGCTAAATGAAATTAAATGACATAGATGACTAAACCATATATAAATTCATAAAAGCATGAGTTCTTAAGATGAAAACGATTTAAATAATTTGAGTCTAATAAAATATTGTCATTGTTGGGTAAAATTTAGATAAAAAATACATTTTTTTCAAACTTGATACTTCACTCAAGAGTTTATGCGAGTTTATCTTAGTTTACTTGGAAAATTTTTTCCTATCTTGGATTGTAAACTCGTTTGAGTTTTAAGAGATAACTAAGAGTTTGACTACCTTGTATTTGACACATTGGAAATTTATAATTTGTCCATATACTTGCAAATAAGTTGTTGGAGTACCAAATATAAGAAAAAAAGTCTCACAGAATAAGAATGGCCAACATATTAATGACACAATCAAGGACATATCAGCCGTTGATGGAAGATCTTTGTGTTATTTAGGCTCCTCTCACTACGCAACAAAATATGATCTCAAACTAAAGTTTATTCACTTTGTACTAAATCTCTATACTCAAGTACTTTAACCCAAGACTATTCTAATATTCTATTCTTATAACATGTGGTTGATAATTCCCAAATGTAAAGCTTATTATTTCTAAATTAATTCTTCCAAAATACATTTGACTTGAAGGCAACCTCACACCAATAACCCTAATTTTATATAAAGTTCAGTGTTGTTTTCACTGTGGATGATACTCTGTTTTGGAAACTCAACAATTCTGAAAATAAACCCTGTTTTGTTCTTTGTAAATATCCTTTACAGCAATTAATAGAGAAAAGGAAGGAAAAGCGTGCTGCTGAGTTGGTAAAAGATGATGAAGTAACTGTAAAGCTTGAAGATTCAGCTATTGAACACTCGAAATCTGTTGATTCAGCAGTTCTTGGTAAATACAACATTTGGAGGAAAGAAAATGAGAATGAAAATCCTGATGCTACTGTACGGTTGATGCGAGACCAAATCATTATGGCTAAGGTTTACTTGAGTCTTGCAAAGATGAAGGACAATCTTCAACTGTACCAAGAACTGGAATCTCAGCTTAAAGAAAGTCAGCGTGCTTTAGGTGAGGCAACTTCTGATGCTGAACTACATCCAAGGTATGAAAGCTATGTGCAATTTTCTCAACAGTGATATCCATATGCATCTGTCTGTCTTAGTTTGCATTATCCAACTTTACTAATCAAATGTTTAATATCTGTAGTGATCATGAAAAAATCAAAACTATGGGCCAAGTTCTTTCCAAGGCAAAAGAGCAATTGTATGACTGCAAGTTGGTTACTGGGAAACTGAGGGCAATGCTACAAACAGCTGATGAGCGGGTTAGGAGCTTGAGAAAACAAAGCACGTTCCTTAGTCAGTTGGCTGCCAAGACCATACCAAATGGAATTCACTGCTTATCTATGCGCCTTACCATAGACTACTTCCTCCTTCCTCTTGAACAGAGAAAATTCCCTAGAAGTGAGAATTTGGAGGATCCTAGCCTCTATCATTATGCCCTATTCTCGGACAATGTCTTAGCTGCATCTGTTGTTGTCAACTCAACTGTTGTGAATGCAAAGGTGATTTTTACTATCTTTTACCATACCAGTGTGCAAGCATTTCTATAAAGTGATTTTTCTTATAGATTATGAATAGTTTCTGCTTGCATTGTAGAGTCCCAGCATATTGTGCATCCCCATGTCAGTAACTAATATAATTAAACTTTTCCTTTGTCTTCATTTCTTCAACATCAGGATCCTTCAAAGCATGTGTTTCACCTTGTTACTGATAAACTAAATTTTGGAGCCATGAACATGTGGTTTTTGCTGAATCCTCCTGGAAAAGCTACAATCAATGTTGAAAATGTGGATGAATTTAAGTGGTTGAACTCATCCTACTGCCCAGTCTTGAGGCAGCTTGAATCTGCAACAATGAAAGAGTATTATTTCAAGGCAGGCCATCCAACTACCACTGGAGCTTCCAATCTCAAGTACAGAAATCCAAAATATCTGTCAATGCTCAACCACCTGAGATTCTATCTTCCTCAAGTTTATCCAAAATTGGATAAGATTCTTTTTCTTGATGACGACATTGTTGTCCAGAAGGATCTGACTGGATTATGGGCTGTGAATCTTCAGGGAAAAGTAAATGGTGCTGTTGAAACATGTGGGGAGAGTTTTCACCGATTTGACAAATACCTTAACTTTTCAAATCCACACATTGCAAAAAATTTTGATCCAAATGCTTGTGGTTGGGCCTACGGGATGAACATGTTTGATTTGAAGGTGTGGAGAAAGAAGGACATCACTGGCATATATCACAAGTGGCAGAATTTGGTGAGTACTTGATCATAACTTGGCTTACATCAGGTTCCTGTTCTTACATAATAAATATGACCAGACAGATTTAACTCCTCTATAGGGAGAGTTACCCTTTTGAGGATAAACTGCAGTTACAACTGTTGATTCAAAAATTGACGGTTGTAATGTTAACAACTTCCATTGTTTGTCATATATGTCTGCATGGATCTTGTTACAATATCAACAAAAAAAGGTTTTAACTTGCACTTTATCGGCCAAATTAAATCACTTTAATTGATTTTTCACTGACCCTTTTCTTCCTGTTTGATTCCAGAACGAAGACAGGGTGCTGTGGAAGCTGGGGACATTGCCGCCAGGCCTGATGACATTCTATGGATTGACACATCCGCTAAATAAATCATGGCATGTGCTTGGTCTGGGTTACAATCCAAGTATAGATCGTTCAGAGATCGATAATGCAGCAGTTATACACTACAATGGTAATATGAAGCCATGGTTAGAGATAGCCATGACAAAGTATCGGTCTTACTGGACCAAATATGTAAAATTTAATCATCCCTATCTTCAGAATTGTAAGCTACGTGAATGATCCTCACAATTAGGTCCAAAGTCCAGAGAAACACTCTTTTTCTCTGCACAATACCCTTCCCCATCTTCTTTCTATCTTGGCAATTTCAAGTGAAGTGCCTTTCCAGTCTGATCAATTCTCAGAGTGATAGGGTCAGTGCTGGTTTTGTGGTTACCCCTACATCATCTCTTTCCCAAGTCACTTTTTTGGCTTTCAATTCATTTTATTTGTTTACACTACACTCACTGATTTGAAACAAGGTACATAAGTAGATACCTTGTTTACTGTTATAAAATCCCTTCATTGTATACAAATACTCTGATACTGAGACTGGACTAGAAATAGAATAACAATTTTTATGTATTCTTTCAAAAATAGCTTTCTGTTGCATATTATATTGCATTTTCTTTTAGATACAGGAGTATGATTTTAATTATCTTAGTGCATGATAAAATGAGCAATTTAAGTGATAATCAACTTAGGAAGTATATTAAGCATACATAATTTAATTAGGCAATGAAAGGAAATATAACCGATGAACTTCAATTAATCAAACTTCAGGGGTAAGAGTTGCACTACTTCAACTGATTGTAACCATTTATGAATACTCCATAGTGTGTTAACAAGCTAATAGGGAATGTTTTGAGGTTCGAGCCTTGGTTTGAGTCTCTCAAAATGAGTATTGAAACGTGGAAAGAAAGCTTGATCCAATTTAGTTTACTATAAATAAAACGTAAAAGAGGTAAAATAAATTTAGTGGTAAAATTATCTTTCATATTGTTTGTTTATGAATCTTCTGTTGACAAAATCTTTGTTCCGTTAACCATGTACTTTTCACCCACCGAGTAAACGACATAAATGGAATGTATTCAATTGAGATTTTAAAATATTTTTTTTTATAGAAAAAGCTTTATAGTATTCAATTAAAATATTTAATTTTGAAAAAAGTATGGTATTTAATCAAAACTATCATTATTTTTTAGAAGGTAATAAATTTTAGTGTTATTGAATTGAAATTAAAAAAAAAGAGAGAATAATCATGTATTTAAAGTCATATTGATTTTAATGGATTATTTTATTAATGGGATTTTTGTGCATTTTAGGGGACTTATTTATATGTATGAATATCATTTCTTTGAAATGATTTCATTCAAATGTGTGAAGACTTTTCTGTTTTCACCCAAAAATAATATCAATGAGTAGAAATATCAACAAAGTCCTAGATTTTTTAGTTTCAAATATTTTTCTATGTCTAAATTACAGTGTGTTAGTAATTGTATAATTCATATTTTATACTTTTTATTATATTAATGCAAATTGTAAACTCGTTTTCCTCATGCACCTCCTTATCATAGTGTAATTATTGAAAATGACCTTCTAAACTTCTTACCACTTTAGAATTTCTTTGATAATGTATTAAAAAGTTCTAGATTACACATTATGAAAGCATTATGGAAAAATGTATTTCGGAATCAGAATTCTGGATACCATCCAGAATAAATAATTCAGAAACTTTGTTTTATTGAAGTTGAGATAGAAGAAAACATAAAAAGAAAAAACAACTTTAAAATCGTAATTTGTACTAAGGAAAACAAGAATTATTTTTATATAGAGAATGGCAAGAAACAAAGTCGTAAAAGAACAATTAATAAAACACCTATAACAAAATTTATATGAAACTTAATACAATGCTAACACCTGCGAACTCAAGGTGGGTGCTGATAAATATATTTGCTTTGGGTTAGAAAAAGGAATCATCCTTAACTGTTCTAACTTGTATTTCCAAAAACATAATCAAATTGACTCAACTACTTAAAAGAAAAGGCAAAATTAAGTTGACTGATAATCCTCTGAACAAAAGTGGAAGAGTTACCGGTAATAGTGTTGGTTTGACATTGGTAAACAAAGAGAATAATCACACTAGTTGGGTTTAAAACCATACTGAACAAGAGTTTTTTTTTTTTTTTAGTTTGGCAAACTATTGACGAAGGGTCTATATTTCAAGCCATAAATAGCCTTGATCTGTTTGCATACTAAAGAAGGATCAACATATTCACATATAGAAGGTTGTTACATGTAAAAAATTTCATCTAAACACCATTTAAGAAAACATTATTAGCTATTAGTAAAAGTCAACAACAATATAATAGGAATAGTAACCATAACATGAGAGAAAATTTTGTAAAAAACATAACCATGTTCCTGATGCACCTCTAGCTACAAGACGACTCAACAATTTGTCGTGTAGGAGGGAAATTCAGAGTCCAAATATTATTGTGGACCAAGAAGGAAGAACTAGCAAATAACTCATCATAGGGTTTACCATTAGGAGAGAGACATTTGTACTCTCTCTAAGAGGAAAAGTATCCAAGAAAAGCACATTCTGAACACCAGACCCAACCACTAGAGCTAGTAAAGTGTGTACAATCTCTCTATGACATGGCTGTCCTTGCACCAACAAAACCATTTTGTGATGTGTTTGAATAAATTCAAAAATAAATGCTAACTGTGCAGCTGTCTGATAAGACCACAGACTGCAAATCAAATATGCAACCAAAAATAGAATTATAATTAGAAGTTAACAACAATTGGAGTAAAATGCTTTTCTTTTTTCCTTTTGAATGACTTTGTTTTCAGGAGTTTTTACAATGTAAATTTATTACAAGGCCATGTGAAACATAATTACAGAAAAAAAAATGGTACAACTAAAATTTGAAGTGTCATTTCTACAAGTGTTCAATCTCTATTTCAATTAACAACAGCCTCAGAATATGGAACAGAAAAAAACAAAAGATTTAAGGTAAAAGGTTGCAGTTAGTGCTGCAGCGGTTTTGCACCACCACCAGCCTCCTCCACATTAACAGGAGTAGATGAACCACTCCTTTTGGATCCCCCTTGTCCGGTGATGGTCCTTCCCATGAACTTCCCTGCTTTGCTGAGTCCACTGCCAACAGCACCGAGGCCACTGCCAACAAATCCAACACCAGCACCAAGGCCACTGCCAACAAACCCTGCTCCAGAAGCCACTCCACTCCCCACAAGTCCAGCACCAGAAGCCACACCACTTCCCACAAGTCCAGCACCAGAAGCAACACCACTCCCCACAAGTCCTGCACCAGAAACAACACCACTCCCCACAAGTCCAGCACCAGAAACAACACCACTACCCACCATTCCAACACCGGACCCTACCACCGATGCTGCTCCATCTAGTGCATCCCTTGTACTTCCTATAACTCCCTCCTCTTTAAGTTTCTTCCTTTCTTCTAAGATCTTTTTCTCTGCCTCTAGGGCAACCAATTGTTCTTTCTTGTCAAATTCGTGATAAAAGATCTGGAATTTCAACGAGATTGTGAGTTTTGATTTAATCCAGAGAACATCTATACAACTATCAAGGATAGCTCTAGAAATTATGCACTAATTAATGTTATCAAAAGAAAACAAATCAATGCATGTCTAACTATACCTTTAATGTCAAAGTTCCTCTATCCTTTTTGTCTTTCACTTTCAGTGTATCAAGTGATGGCAGCAGCCTCAACTCAAACTCCTTTTCAGTTTCTGCTTTCAGGTCAATAAGTGGTAATTTTGCTATTCCCAATCGCTTATCTTGCCCAATGTCCTTATCGAAAACCTATATTCAGAGCCATCAATGAAAAATATTTATGAATGCATGCAATTAAGGCAACTTTCCAAAAGCAAACCCTTATGAATGCAATTCTACCAAGTTTTTACTCCTATCTTCTCTAATATATTTATTCATAATCTTATTTTTTTTCTTGTAAGTTCATTTACTCCTTGCAACATTCTTAGCTTTACAACACCTGTGGCCACTTGATTACCCAACTTTCAGTATCATGAAGCATCATTAGTAACAATTTTCCTAAGATTAAGTAGAACCCTATGACATATATCTGCCTCAATCTCTTCACCACTTCTTGTGTCAAATTCAAATTTTTAGTATCGAATCATGAGGCCATATCATGGGTAGCTTGCAAGTATCTAAACCAAGGATTAAATAAATAACTGTTATAACATAATGGGTGATAAAAAAAAAGGATTAGTTGGGCTAAACCTCAATAATTAGTGACTGGGTCTCCTTGTCCTCTGCAATCAAGTCAAATTCCTCATTCCAAACAGGGTTCAAGTTGTTATCAATAACCTTTGTTTTAACCTTAAACAGTGGCCGAATATGCAACACTGCATAAGGATCGGACTTCCCAATCATTTCCATATTCTTTAGATCATTGGCTTTAATTACTTTCACTTTAAGCGTTCCCTGGGGTTTAAGCTCCAGGTCACTGCAAAAAAAAAAAAAAAAAAAAAAAGGTTTTTAAATAATAAAAAAAATTTTAAATTTAATATTTTAAATTTTGTTGGTTTTAAAAAACAAATTATTTTTTTTTATAAAGGGGTGGAG